>Ga0209541_10000875_pt1 | contig 59779 bp, 60 predicted proteins | sample RifCSPlowO2_01_FD_184027 | JGI IMG/M metagenome (GOLD analysis project Ga0209541, IMG submission 184027) | Groundwater microbial communities from Rifle, Colorado - Rifle CSP2_plank lowO2_0.1 (SPAdes) (version 2) | ecosystem: Environmental > Aquatic > Deep subsurface > Groundwater | place... | reverse complement strand
AGACTGCATTTCCCGCCCGCAGAAAGGGGTCTGGGGAATGAATGCGGGCGGGGGTTTCTGTCTTGTTTTTAGCGAGGTTACTAGAAAAAACCTTTTTGAGATTGAAAAATTACATAAAAAGAACTCGGGTATTAAGAAATTATGTGAATAAATTTTATATCTTTTGGATCAATAAGATTTTCAGGCAGAGCATTTATTTTATGCCATTTCCACTCTTTAAATTTTTCCGGCTCCATTAAGCAAGGTTCCTCAAAAATTTCACATTCTATAAAGTAAACTTTATCTCCAACTTTTACACCATCTTTCTGCCCAACCATTCTTATAAAATTTAATTTACTTACACCTATTTCTTCCGCTATTTCTCGCTTCAAAGTTTCAATCATTGTTTCATTAGGCTGACCACGCCCACCAGGATATGTCCACACGGGATTTCCCTTTTTGTATTCACGAAGTCCCATGAGAATCTTGTCATCTTTTTTAATCAAAGCGAAAAAACACAATTGGTCTGGTGTAATTTTAAATTTTGAAAGAATATATTTTATATTTGGGTAGTTTGAAAGCATCTCAACGCTCGGTAACCTGTCTGGACGCTTTCTCTCATAACCATAGGATTTTCCAAATTTTGACTGAATGATTCCGATATAGTATTTAAGACTTGTCCTGAAAAGCCGTGCCGTATTGTAAGGATCATTATAATTAAGAAAGATTTTCCCACTCTGATTATCAGTTTTTTCATTGTAAAAAATACCTTTCCAAGTACTCATATAGATTTTTTTGTGCCCCTCTTTTTGTTCGCTGTTCTTTTGTCTGACTTTCATATTTGCAAAGTGAAAATGTTCGACGAATGCCTCTTTGCAATCAATAATCAAGTATCCGGCTTGCCATAATTTTAGAGAAAGATCCCCGTCGCCATAATAGAAAGGATAATTGTCTTCATCACAAAAACCAATAGCTTCCAAAGCAGATTTCAAATACATTCCATGGTTAATTGAAAGTTTGTGACCAAGTGTTTGCCGGACATAGTACATTTTTTCATACGGCAAATTTCTCCAATAAAAGGCAACGCCTCCGATTTTATTACCAGCTTTTATTCTGGTTTCAAAAAGATTGAGTCCGTTCATAACTGACCCTGGCACTAATAGGCAATCGTCAGAAATCATCAAAATATATTTGCCGTGAGTCGCCTGAAAAGCAATATTCATGTAATAACCCCAACTTTTCTTGTCCACTTTTTTGCCTTCCCATACGCCATGGTTATGCTGAACTATTGTGATTATATCTTTCTGTGATGCAAGATAAGAAATACTTCCATCTGTTGACCCGCCATCAATGACAATAATCTCATAAGGAACAGAAATACCATTTTCTCTAATAGTACGAATGGCTTTTTTAAGAAATGACTTTCTGTTATAGCTTCCAAGCACAATAGAGATGTATGGTTTAGACATAGTATTAATTCTGATTGATAATTTTGTCTAGTGTAGCATAGGATTTGCTAGTTTTCAATATATATTGTATGCTTGTACTAGAAAGGGGTCCAATGAGACTCATTGAAAATCAAGATACTCGGGGATGTTCTCCGAACGAAGTGATGATTTTAGTTAGGCACGGCATTGATGTTGTTGTTCTCTCACAGGACTTGAATCAGCCACTTACTGAGGATACTAAGCCTGATATCATAACCCTAGGAAAGCAGATGGTCGGATTCTGTAGAAAGATTAACATTCGACAAACTCAGATCAGGCATAGCAACCGCCTTAGGGCAATTCAAACAGCCGCGATCACTGCGGAAGAGTTCTTTGTTGCCGGCATTCCAACTGAGATATTTGAAACTGCTGGTGTACGAGAAATCTATCAAGGTGATTTCGTGATCAAGAATCACATCCACGGGAGAGAATACAAACCTCTTATGGATGCGTGGTCTGTGTGGCAACAAAGGCTAGACGCTTGTGAGTTACTCTACCGATTCGGAGATCCTATCGTTGGAGTTGATGGAAAAGCTGAGCATCCAGAACTTGTCGGATGGTTCAAAGAGTTTGGCGAACATCAGGGCGAGTTTTCTTTACGTCTCTATCTTCTTCTGAAGGAGGTGTTTGAGGAAACCAGCGATTCCTTACAAATTATCGTAGGTCATCAAGCCTCATGTTCCCGAATTCAGAGAGTCATCAATGCCACATCAAAACTGAGTAGCACAGACGAGTTTAAACCTGGAGATTTTGTCAAATTTCTCGAGAAATCAGGTTTACGAACGGCCATTGAGCCTGCATGTGGCATCGTGTTGAAAAAACCAGACAGAGATTTGATCATTGCGGTGCTTCAAAAGGAAATTGATTACCTGAGAAGTATTATTTAGAGGGACCCTGTGAAAGCAGGGTCCTTTTTGTTATACTTAGATATAATGGAAAAATATAAACTTACCGAAACAAAAGAAAAGGATGAGGATACAATTAGGTATATTTGGCATCCAGGAGTAATACCTAAAAATATTCCAGTGCAACAAGTGTATGGCTTTTGCAACACAGTGGATAACCTTGTAGTACTTGTTCGAGAAAAAGGTGATGACCGCTTTACCCCTCCTGGTGGTGGTTCAGAAAAAGATGAGACCGCAATTGAAACGCTTCGGAGAGAGTTTATTGAGGAGGCTCAATTTATACCAAAAGACATTAAATTACTAGGTTCCTTGGAAGTTATAAATCCTGGTGCAAAAGAAGAAATCCAAAAACATAATTTACAGGTTAGATTTGCTTGCAAAATTGGAAAAGTAGAAGATTTTACACCATTGCGTGATAATGAAACAGAACAGAGAATATTCGTTTACTACAGAGATCTCCCTCATTATATTGGTTTTATAAATAAATATACAAGCGGAAAAATCCAATACGACATGTATTGCGACTATCTTGAAGGAAAAATCACTCTATGAAAATAGCAATCATCCAGCCGCGCGCTACCTATCATGTAGCCGGCTCAGAGAAAGTATCCACAAAGCATGCCGAATTTTTATCGAAACTTGGACATAAAATTGATTTTTATACTTCAGTTCCTGGAAAGCTAGAAGAAACTTTTTTGTTTAAGGAATTCGTCGATAAGAAATTACCTAATGTAAATATTATCCGGTTTAATATTTCTGAATCTATATCTGATCTTTACACAACAAAATCTGATCGAGATCACGTGAGATGGGTCACAGAATCTGTTGCATTTGATGAGAAGATTTTTGAAGAGCTAAAGAAAAATAAGCCAGATGTCATACTCTCCTATTATTTACCCGATAACCTTTTCAAACCATCTAATATACCGAATGTTATATATCTTTCAGGTTATCCATCAGAACGAGTACCTTGGTACAAAGCATTTATCAGATTCTGTGATGCAACAATATCAATAAGTTCTATTGTTTCCGAAAAATGGGCAGAGGAACTGAAAGAGGTGAAACTCAATTATAATCTAGGTACAGGTGTGGATTATCCAGTTTCTATCCAAGTGAGGATACCACCAAAAGCAAAATATAATTTTGTATACGCTGGCAGGCTTATTGAGCGAAAAGGAATATTAACCTTGATAGAGGCATTCGCTAAAATTAGCAAAAATAATAACGATGCTCATCTCTGGATTCTTGGTGATGGAGAATTGGAGAACATTTTAAAAGAAAAAATTAATGACCTTGGCCTTTTTGATAAAGTAACTATGACAGGGTTAGTACAAAATCCCTACGACTATTTTTTTATGGCCGATATTTGTATTTTTCCTTCACATAAAGGGGATGGACTGATGGGAACAGTATTAGAATCAATGGCTGCAGGAAAATCAGTAATTACTACCGTTGATAATGGAAACGAGGATGTCATTGTTAATGGTGAGAATGGAATTCTTATAAAACCAGAAGATGTTGAAGCGATTATAAATGCTATAAAAGATTTAATTGTGGATGATTCAAAGAGAAAAATTATTGGTGAAAAGGCTCAGAAATTTATTGCGGAGAATATCGCTTGGGAAAAAAATTGTAAAAAACTTGCTGATATACTTCAGGAGATAATACTAAAATCAGACAGATAATCTTTACAAGTTCAATCTCAAAAAGGTTTTTTCTAGTAACCTCGCTAAAAACAAGACAGAAACCCCCGCCCGCATTCATTCCCCAGACCCCTTTCTGCGGGCGGGAAATGCAGTCTCGGTTTTGCCAAATCAAAATCCCCAGAAAAATAGTTTTGGCAAAACCGAGTCCATCGAATGGCTACTTAGAATTCCGTCAGTTTCTCCTTTGGAGAAACCCGACCTCGCCCGCCACCACCATACAAAATAAAAAAAGAGAAAATCCCCGCCAAACAAAACAGAATGCGTGGTGGCGAAGCGAGGGCGGACACGGAACAGCAGAAGCGGAAGCAGGCTGTCGTATCCGACAGTCTGGTGGAGCGGATGCTGTGCCGTGACGGAGTTCGTCGTGGAGCGTACAATTCAATTTAGAGCCACCACGCGCTCCGCGCGTGCGACATTGGATTCAATTACGAATTTTTGATAAAATAGGTTCTAGCGAAGTCGTAAAGACACACCATAAAAACAAAACCGCTCATCGAGCGGTTTTGTTTTTATGGTGCCAAGGGCCAGAGTTGCACTGGCGACTTCTTCCTCTTCAGGGAAGCACTCTGCTAACTGAGTTACCTTGGCATGATTTTTATTAAACCATCTTTTATCATTCCCTCCACACTCTTCCAGCGGTTTAACCGCTGTTTTTCATTTTGACACGTCTTCCTTTCTACCTATACGAATTTATGATGTCACTGGCGCTACCATAAACCCCCGCCAGAGACTCCAGATAAGGCTGGATAAGGTAATATGCCCCCACAGCAGAGCCAATAATAAAGACCCAGTATAAAATGCTTATAAAGCGCGATATGCGCAGTGAGCGTTGCATCCGACGCAACATATCGTTGTTCTCTTCCGCTAAAGCCACGCTCCTTTTCAAGAGCTCTTTTTCTTCCGGTGACATATAGACCTCATCTTGAAAATAAATTAATAATAATGAATTTCTTGAGTATCTAAACACCAAAATTTCGCTAAAAAATAGAGTTTCACCAGTCGCTCGTACTAGCGTACGTCTCCTGTCTCATTCTCTATTTCTTACTCAAAATTTCGCAGTTTATATTACTCATTATTTTCAAAATGAGGTCTGCTTATCATAGCAAAATTTAGCCAAAAAATCAAAAGATAATCTATTCAACTTTATACACTGTTGATCCCTCTTTTGCTTTTTGTGAAAGTTTTATGGCAACCTCGTCATTTTTCTTGCCTTTTTCAACATCCACTCGGTCAATCTGGAGGGACTCAACGGTGGCTTCGGTTTCTTCCGTTCCCTTCTTTATTTTTATTTTATCTCCCTTTTTTATTCCACCGGTTAATTTTATAACGGCAACATTTATTTTGTCGTACCAATGAGTTATTTTGCCTATTTCTTTTCCCATAATATTATATTAAATATAATGAATAATTTGACCTATTCGACTGTTATAGATCAACGTTCCTGCGATTATACCATATTCCTAAAAAAGCCAAATTTTGTGGATTTATTGTACGGAGAGGATTTGTCGGGGGGAAACGCTTGGGCGGCGCTGTGCGCCGCCAACGAAAAAGTCGGTCAATTTTCTGAAAGTCAGATTTTGGTGCCACCGGTAGGAATCGGACCTACATTTAGAAATTAGGAACTTCTTGTTCTATCCATTGAACTACGGCAGCGTTTATATCCCTGACTTAATTAAATCTATCATACTCATAATCAATTTAAAATTCTTGCCAGCTTTTTTCACTCTGACTCTGCACATCCCATATCTTAACTTACCAACTTTTTTGCCCTTTTTAATATCTATTTTTGTAATAAATCCTCTTGGAAGATAAAGTGTTTTCGACCAGAAAGATATGGCTTTTTTTATATCAATATCTTCAAACAGCCTCAAACTTATCTTTAATTCGTTTTGCTGTATTCCCAGATCTTTTAGGCACATAACAATTACTCTTACCAGATTAGGATCGCTGTTTATCAAATTCAATTCAGCTTTATTTCCTTCTCCCCAATATAAAGAAGATAGTATAAGTAATCTTTCCTTAAAACCTATGGGGCCAATTAATTCACTTGCTCTCACTTTTGCCTCCGACCATAGTTTTGCAGATCTAGCCTTGCTTCCACCTCTTTTTATTTTCCAAATCTCATGATATTCAGGAAGTATTGGAACATCTTTAATATAGCGAAAAATGGTTCCGTATCCTCTATTTAAAATTCTCTTTATTTCTGGAAGTGAATGTCCAGTTTCTCTTAATTTTTTAATTTCTTCAATCTCAGACTTGGTTAGTGGTGGAATACCCATTCACTAAATTATAATGGATAGTGTAAAAAAATACTAGTTCAGCATCGCTTTATTCACAAACATGACACTGTGTTTATTTTATCTCTAACAATTCCGCTAAAAGCGGCCTGTTGAAACCGACAACAACTTTGTCGTTTATGGTGATGACCGGCACTCCGAGCTGGCCTGATTTTTCCATCATTTCACGCCTTTTCTCTATGTTAGAGGCCACGTCATATGATTCGTATTTAATTTTATTGGCATCAAAAAATTCTCTGGCTAGGGCGCAGTAGTGACAGGTCGGGGTGGAATACATGGTGACTTTTTTTGCACTAACCATTTGGATACGGATTTTAATTAATGTTAGTCAAATCAGTATACCAAAAATAATTTTATGAGCAACTCCAAATTACATCCCAAAAAATTTTTTAACCTTTTGCCAAAAACTGCTTGAATTGGTTGAGGTGGCGTTTGTTTCTGATTTTGGAACAATAATGACCGCGTTCTCCTCTTGCTTAGCCACATTGAATTTGGATCTTATTTCCTCCTCAATTCCCACTTCTGTGCCAAGTCTCTCAATTTTTACCTGAAGTTCGCTGTTTCTTCCTCGCAGATTTTCAACATTCCCCAAAGCCACATTTTTCAGTCGCTCACTTTCACGTTTTTTTTGATATACTGACCAAGTAGAGTTCAGAACAAATAAAACGACAACCAAAAGTACTGCCAAAGTTACTCGGTTATACATAAAACTCTTGACCTTGCGTTTTTGCTGAAAATCAAGCATGATAAATAAGTCGAAAGTCTATAAAGAGGACTCGATTGCATTTTACTTTACAGACTTTATGGACTTTTAACTTTCACCTAATTCTACCATGTTATTCCAACAAAAAAACAAAAAAGCCTTCAAAATCTTCTGGGGGATAATTTGCGTGCTAATAATAATTAGCATGGTTATTCTCTATATCCCTGGCCTATTTATTTAGGAATTCAGTGCAATCTCTGCCATTTTGAGAATACCTTCTTTGGTTTTGTTCACCGCCATAAATAAGTTATTATGGCAGAACATTGAACCGGGTACGCCGGTTACTTTTTCAAGTTCTTCTTTTTCCTTCCCTGCCCAGCCCTCCGGCAATTTTTTTCTAAGTTTAAAAGAGTGGCGATCATCTCTAATGCCTTTTATGGACCAATTTTTATCCCTGCTTTTATAAACAACAAAAAGAGGTTCCGGAAATTTGGATAACATTTCTTCCCAAGGATAACTATCATCTACAAAAATAATCCTTTTGTCTTCGGTTTTATTATAAGTATCTAATAGTATTTCCTTGGCTATAAGTCCATTTTTCTCCACGGTAATTCCCCTATCCAATATTGTTTGGGCATAAGAAACCAATTTCATAAAAACCTCGTCAATATTTCTTTCTTTTTCTTTCCATGTTGGTGTAAATATATTGGTTAAAAAACCAATATCAAGAGCAAATAAATCCGGAATAGAACTTTTTAAAAATTGGAAACCATTGTCGGGAGCATCGACGGGTTGAACCATCTGAAGGTCAATTTTTTCAGCTATTTCTTTACTGCCCGAGAGCTTGTCCCCAAACTTTTTCCAAACTAATCCGAAGGAGGCGTACGGAACTCCATTTTCTCTTTTACCTGCTCCACCTTCCTGATGATGATCGAAACGGTTTGTAACAGGGTCATAAACACCCCCAACATCAACAACATAATCAGCTGAATTGATTATTTGTTCATCCCGAGATCTTTTCACGGTGACATCATTGTTTTTTTCCAAAACTAATAATAGCGTGGCAACGGCAAAAATATCGTCTGTGTGAAAACTGGAACTATGGGTGACTATTGTAATTTTTTTTCTACTTGCCATTTCTGATTTGTTTGCTTCTGCTGTAATAAATGTATTTCATGGCTATTATGTAAACAAACACGGTGAAAGACATAAATGGTATGGTAATGTAGGAGTATTGCATGAAGTAAACTTTGGCACATTCGCCACCGACAGCGACGCAACCACCCCCCACACCAAACGAGAATCCCCACTGCACAAATGATTGATAGAGAGCTACAACTGCGCCGATTACGGACAACGGCACGAGATAATCAATAACCGCTTTATCTTTTCTGTAATATGCCAAAGCCACGATGATTAATTGAGGATACATGAAAATTCTTTGCCACCAGCACAAATCGCAGGGAGGAAACCCGACGATATTGGAATAGACAAGACTACCCACTACCGCGGACAAAATGCCGAAGAAAAGCAATTCAAGGATGTATTTGTGGACAAAGTGGTAAAGTTTTGCTTTGGAGCCGGCATGAGCCAAAATAACCAGAAGAACCACAATAAAAATAATATTAGATAAAAGTGTCAAAAATCCAATGATTGGCGTTGCATAAGATTGAATGAAAAAGACCATATTTTTGTTTTATTTATTGTGGTAGGACGCAACCGGTTTTTTCGGCTAAAGTTTCAAGTGGAATTTCCCCTGTTAGGATGTCCGGTGTGGCCGATGTGGTAGCAAAATGCCAAGTTGGATAATTTGTAACATTTTTATCAACACAGAGCGGCAACTGACTTTTGCCGTCCGGTGTGGAACATTCAATATAAGGTAGCAGCTTGGCAGATTTACCAAATAGAGCTTTTTGGGCTTGACAATGAGGACACCAGAAGGCACCGTAAAATATCGCTCCTTTGTCTCCTAGACACTTTGCAAAATCGTCAAGTTTCCCTGGAGTACCTGGGGTCATAACAAGCCAAATTATCCCCCCTAGAACCGCTAAAATTATCAAGATATAAATGTATTTTTTCATTTGTGTTAAATTATTATTGATATTTTAGATTATCACAAAAAAATAAATAATTCCATAAGAAAATCCGGATTGAAGTTTTTAGGTTTCAATCCGGAAATTGGTTACCGTTTCACTTTCATTCTTGAGTTCTCCGTATAAGAAGGTTTGCCACCCTCTGTCCGAAATAAGAAAGGTTGGGTTTGCGCAATTCAGCGGCAGTCAAAATGAAATCAGCCTTTTTCTCCCCCTTGTAATAAGTGGAAGCGTCAATGGTAACAAAGACGCCGTTCCACCAAACGAAAGCATCAACCCCGTGATGCCAATCAAGAGAATTCGTGCCGATCGCCGTGTAAAGAAGGACTGGCCAGTAATCATCCTTGGGCCATTTCCTTTCAATGGCCCTTTTGACAGCCTTCCATACAAGGTCCAGTTTACCGGTAGCTGGCTCATAGGGATTGTGGTCTACTCTGCCTGACGCAATAGCCCTACCAAACCTCTTCCAATTGCTTTTGACTTGTTGCTGGATACTTCTTTCAAGCGATAGATACCCAGGCCGAACTTGGGACCGGACAGGCATCTCACCGAAAAGCTCGGTTTCAAACTTCCTGCCAATTAGCAGGGCCTTTTCATCCTCCACTCCCGCCTCCTTTCCTATTGCAATTCTTAAATCATATTAGTACAAAAATCAAACCAAGTCAATTTAATACAAGATTTTTTTATCTAAACTTATTTTCCTTACCACACCAAGTGCAAAACCATCTTTTTTTAGCTTTTGGCGCATCACTGATGGTCCACCATTTTTTACAATATCGGCATTTGAAATGATTTAGAATTTCAGTGGATTTTTTACTTTTACTCTTCACAATATTTTTATATTATTTTTATATATTAAATAATATCATAAATATCATAAATTTATAATTAGCACAAAACAAGACGACCGCACTATTTTGTAGCATGTGATGAATTTACTTTATTTACTTATATCAACTTACTTTATACCAAAGCGTTTCCTTAAATTTTCATCGTGATCAAGTTTTTCTACAACCATATATCTTATATTATTTCCAAATGATAAATCCGTTTTGAGTAATTCAATAAAATCGGCGCATTCATACGGATAAATCCAGACACTGCGTTGAAGTTGGACGAACCCAAAATCTTTTATTTCGTTTCGCAATAAATTTCTCTTATATCTGGTATTTTCCCAAACGTCAAAAATTACCACTCTCCATTTGCCATCCCATTTTGATTTTTTCTTTTCTGTTATTTGATAGTAGAGTAATTCTCTTTCCCCTCTATCTGTTAATGAAAGAAATCTCTTACCATTTTTTATGTCTATTTTAATAAAGCCGCCATCTATCAATTTTTTCGCTTTTTTATTTAAATAGTACTTTGAATTATATTTTCTCTTATTTTTTATAAACGGCCTTAATATCTGAATTGCGTTTGGCGCAAGTATTGCCATGGCTAGGACACCTGCAGTAGCAACTGTTTTTAAAATAACCTTTTTTAAATCAACCTTATTATTTATCTTGCTATTCATATTATTCATATGCATTATATATGTATTATATACACTTTAGCACAAAATGAGACGATCGTCTCATTTTGTGCTAAAGTAGTATGAGTATATTGTAGTATATAAAGTAGTATGAGTATATTAGTATTTTGTAAATATTTTATTTGTAAGTATTCTATTGGTTAATTTTTACTGATTTTTACCGTGCTTTAGTGAAGTTATTTTTATTTTTGAGACATCATCAATCGTTAGCCAAGCTGACATTGCGCCAAATCCTGTCTTATCAAGATCAAACGGCTTAATTTTCTGCGGATTTTTTAGAAAAATAAGTATACAATATTTTTTATCTTTAAATCTCTCAAAAAATTCCACAATTTTTTCTTTTTCTAGCCCATCATTTTTTCCATATTTATTTAATAGTTTTCTAACCTTTTTCGGTGTAAGGTCGGATAATTGTATGACCTTTCTTACCTTTGTTCTTATTTTTACTGGTTCACCAGAATCCTTAAAGTAAATTGTCTCACCCTTCTTAATACAATCCCACGGTCTATATTTTACTGAATACCAACGAGATTCGATCTTTTTTTGGCCACTCAAAATCTTCTGTGTTAATCTCCACGATTTTCTCATTATTGCCACATGCTCCATATACTATTTATTTATTTGCCAAGAACCTCTGATGCTCTTCCGTATTAAGTTCACCACACTTCTTGTACTTTTTTTCGGAACCGCAGAAACATGGGTCGTTTCTACCGATTTTTTGACCGCTTGGAGTTTTATGGATAACTTGAGAAATATTTTTAGATTGGGCGGTTATTTCTTCGGCATTTTCCCGAGTTTCGATCAACTTGACCGGCGCGTTATAAAACTTAACTGCAGATTGAATTTGTGGAATAAGTTTCAAAATCTCCTGCCTGATAGAAAATTCCATATTTTTGAAAAGTATCAAACCTTCCTTTTTGTACTCAACTAGAGGATCTCTCTGGCCGTAAGCTCGGAGATTGACGCTAGACCTCATATAATCCATCACTTCCAAATGTTCCACCCAATACATATCCATGGCCTGTAAAATAACTCTGCGTAATATTAAAATATAACCCTCGTTTGCCTCGGATATTTTTTTTTCGATTAACTCTTTTTCTGAATCAGGTGAACCAACTAAAATGTCTCCAATGTATGATTTGACCTTGTCTTCACTCCCAAGTAAAATATCTCGCCTTCTTCCGTAAAAAATTTTTCGCTGATAATTCAAAACATCGTCAAATTCCAGAACATGTTTTCTGGCGTCAAAATTAAACCCTTCTATTTTTTGCTGGGCGCTCTCAAGTGAGCGAGTAATCATTCGGTTTTCAATCGGTTCGTCTTCTTTGATACCAACCTTACCCATCATATTTTTTATGGAATCTCCGCCGAAAACCCGCATCAAATGGTCATCAAGCGACACAAAAAATTGGGTCTGACCCGGATCGCCTTGTCGTCCAGATCGTCCCCGCAATTGGTTGTCAATTCGTCTAGCATCATGTCGTTCAGTTCCAAGAACGAAAAGTCCACCAAATGATTTGACTTTCTCATAATCTTCCTTGCTTCCTGGATTGCCACCTAGTTTTATATCCACTCCTCTTCCGGCCATATTAGTGGCAATAGTTACGGCAGAAGGACGCCCGGCTTGAGCGATAATTTCACCTTCTCGTCCGTGATTTTTGGCATTTAAAATTTCGTGTGGCACTCCTTCGGCTTTCAAAAATTCAGACAACATTTCGTTTTTCTCAATGGAAACCGTGCCGATTAAAATTGGCTGGCCTTTGTTGTGACGTTCTTTGACTTCCCGAGAAATGGCCCTAAATTTTCCGACTTCGGTTTGAAAAATAAGATCATTTTGATCTAGCCTGGCATTTGACATATTAGTGGGAATAGCCACGACATTTAAACCATAGACTTTGTAAAACTCTTCCTTGGAAGTCATGGCTGTGCCGGTCATGCCGGAAAGTTTTTTGTAAAGCCGGAAATAATTTTGAAAGGTGATGGAAGCAAAAGTTTTGGATTCTTTTTGTATTGAAACATGTTCTTTGGCTTCAATGGCTTGATGTAAGCCCTCGGACCAGCGTCGTCCGGGCTGAAGCCGTCCGGTAAATTCGTCCACAATCACCACTTCCCCGTCTTTGACCACATAATCTTTATCTTTTTTAAACAAGGCCCTGGCCCGAACGGCCGTTTCCAAGTGATGAACATATTTAATACCTTTTTCTGTGTAAATATTTTCCACATCCAAAAGTTCCTCGGCCTTGCTTATTCCAGAATCAGTCAAGGCTATTGATTTAAATTTCTCATCAACGGTGTAATGCTGACCCTTCTCAAGTTTCATAGCGATGTCAGCAAAACGATTATACAAATCCTCCGAATCGGTTGTCGGAGCGGAAATAATGAGCGGGGTGCGAGCTTCGTCAATTAAGATGGAATCTATTTCATCAACAATGGCGTAATTCGGCTCTTTTTGTCGCAAATTTTGTTCTTCATACTCAAGATTGTCTCTTAAATAGTCAAAACCATATTCATTGTTTGTCCCATAAGTAATATCGGCACGATAGGCTTCGCGGCGAGTGCAAGGTCGTAAAAATTCATTGACTACTTTAAACGAGGCCACTTTGTCTCTTTCTTTATCAAGCTCGCTTGTATGAGCCGGGTCGTATAAAAAAGATTCCTCGTGATTTAAAACCCCGACTGAAACTCCCAAAAAAGAATAAATTTCTCCCATCCAAACGGCGTCACGCCTGGAAAGATAATCATTGACCGTTACAACGTGAACGCCAAGACCTGTCAGAGAATTAAGATAAGCCGGCAAAGTGGCTACCAGCGTTTTTCCTTCTCCGGTTTTCATTTCGGAAATGCCCCCGCGGTGTAAGATAATCCCTCCCATAAGCTGAACATCAAAATGCCGTTCGCCTCGGCACCTCTTGGAGGCTTCACGAACAACAGCAAAAGCCTCCGGCAATAAATCATCCAGGTTCTCCCCGGCTTTAAAACGATTTTTAAATTCGGCAGTTTTGGCTTTCAAGACATCGTTAGGCAGAACTGAAAGATCATTCTCCAGAGAGTTAATTTTAGCAATTATTGGACTAAGCTCTTTCAAAATTTTGGATGAATCATCGCCAAATAACTGGCTTAAAAACGACATGATAAGCTGGATTATAACACAAAAATTCTGCGTTTAACAGAATTTTTATTTGCGCCGATGGTTGGTTAGCGGAAGCGAACCTCCAACGAATGAATACGTGAGTGCGAACCGCTAACCAACCATCAGAACAACAATTTAATTTTAGACTTATATGGTTAAAAATCAAGTACGGAAAAAGGCCACCGAAGTGGCCCTCTTCCTAACATTCGTTGTTGATACGCCCACATTATTGCAAAGCAATCCTATAAAACGCACCCACATGGGTATCATACCATAGGTTTACATTAAATGCAAACCTAGTTAATTTTAAATCATACCATTAAACCGCGATCGTTGGTAAATGGTATAATTTAAAATTTTAAATCTAAAAATCAACTATTCTGGATTTGCTTGATGTAACCCTCCCCCTCGGCCTTAAAGCTAGGATCGTCTTTTATCATTTGACTGATTATGTCTATGGCTTGTTGTTTTTGGCCTAAATTGACGTAAGTTGAGGCAAGATCTAATTTGTTTTGTTTATTGTTTGGATCCTTTTGAATCCTGGCGGATAAAATGTTTATAACGCTGTTATAATCGCCTATTCTGACGTAAGTAGTTAAAAACCTGTTGTCAAAAATAATGGTATCTTGGTCTATGAAAGTAGCCATTTCCTTCAAGACTGCGGAGTTTTTTGTGTAAATCGCTCCGATAGTGTAAATAATTCTTGATTCTTTTGATTGCGGGTTTAATTCATAAGCTTGTTTGAAAAGTTCAAACATTTTTTGGTTATTGCCCTGACCTATATACGAAGTCCCCAGTTCAAAATAAATTGACTGTTTTTTGGGAGATTCTTGCAGCGCTCTTTCTAAATATTTTACAGCTTGGTCGTATTGGCCGAAGCGATTGAAAAAACTGCCGGCAAAAACAAGATATCTGGCGTCTTTTGGAGTTTTTGCCACTTTTTCTTCAATTTTTCCCCTGGTGAAATCGTAAAATTGCTGTTTTATATTGTCCGGAGCTTGAGAAGAAAATACATTTGAAGTGAATTGGGCTAATTGCTCCAAGGCCTCACTACTGCCAAAACTATTGTAAGCAAAAACTTTTTTAAATAATTCCAGATGCTTTTCTAATTCTGCCAATCCGTTAATATTGATGGCTTGGATTAAAGTTTTGTTGGCTTTTATGGCTGGAATATTAACGTAATATATTGTCATTGCGGTAAGAATAATCACTATAGGAGTGATTATAAAATTAGAGATGTTGTTTCTAAATATTTTGGTGTAGAATTTGGAATTAGTTTCTGCCTTTTCCACACTTATAGAATGGACATAAGCCAAAAAAGTGAAGAAAAGAATATAGCTTATGAGATTGTCAAAAACGAAAATGTTATGAAAAATATAAGCTACCATCATGGCGGTCAGAACACTTTTCTCGGAAAATTGCAAAATACTATTTTTTCTCCAGATGTAGTAGAAAAGGGTCAAATACATGCTGGCATAGGCCAAAAAGCCCACAATCCCGCCGGCAATCAGCCAATCCAGAAAAATGTCGTGAGTGCGATCAAACCATTCTTCCTGACCATAAAGTCCGGGGTCGTAATATTTGTTAAAAACGAAGTTAAAACTCTCCTGCCCCCAACCGAGCAAGGGACGTTCGGCAAAACCTTTTATAGCCATCGGCCAAACAAAATATCTTCCTTGAGATTGAAATTCTGACAAACCCAAATGAGAAAAACGAGACAAAACCGGACTGTTTTGAACCAAAGTTGTATTACGCAAAGAAATAAATCCGACAATTAAAATGATAAAACCGCTTATAATTCCGTAGGAAATTTTGCGCAAAGTTTTATTTTCTCGCTCTCTCCAGGCCAAGAAAAGACTGACGATAAAAAGTCCGCCTAGAAAGCCTAGGATGGCCCCTCGAGTGGCTGTAAAATAGAGAATTATAATTTCAAAAAGAGCCACTGAACCATAAAGCCATTTTTGCCAACTTCTGGCCTCTTTGAGGAACATAAAAAGGCATAGAAAAATATGGAAAACAAGATAAATGGCGAAATATGTGGAATTGCCGAAAGTGGCATCAACCCGAACTCCACCTTGATTGATCGTAGCCCAACCGAAAAGTTGAAATAGGCCATAGAAAGACATCAATACACTGGCTAAGATGGTCGCATTAAACAATCGATTCCAGTTTTGTTTTATTAAGACAGAAGAAGCCACAAAATAATAGGCAACCAAGTGAATGATCAGGACAAAGCCTTCCATTCGCTCGTAATTGCTCCAAAAACTCTTGTAAGGATTGGCGCTTAAAAGATCTGAAACAAAAATGGCCACGACAAAAAACAAAACTGATTTGGTAATCCAAGACATTTTCGGCCGATACTGGGCGTCAAGAAAGGCTAGAATAATCCACAGACCAAAAATTATTTCAACCAAAATTCTAAAGGTAAAACCTTTGCCAGATATAAACGGGAAGAACATTGCGCCGGGGACAATAAAACCGATAAAAGGGATCAAAAACAAACCAGTGAGCACGGAATAATTAAGAATTTTTTTTGTCATTTGAACAGTATAACAAATGACTTTTATCTGCGCCAGTTAAAAAATTAGACAATTTTTACTTCTGGAACCGGGATGATAAACTTCACTCCCATTTCCCTTAGGTCCTTTTCTTTTTCAAGAATAGTATCGGCATAATTCCAGGCCAGAAGCAGTATGTAATCAGGTTTGGATTGGTAGAGTTTTTCTGGATGATAAATGGGAATATGAACACCGGGCACATATAAGCCTTGCTTTATGGGAGTAGTATCAATAATATAGTCGATTATTTTCGGACCAACTTCATAAAAATTTAAAAGTGTAGTGCCTTTTGCCGGAGCCCCGTAACCGACTATTTTTTTGTTTTTTGATTTTAAATCGTTTAACAACTTTACCGTATTAGCTTTATTTTTAATTACATTTTTGGAAAAATCTGCAAATGTTTTTACCTCATGTAGACCATTTTTTTGCTCAATTTTTATAAACTTAGAAACAGAAGGTAAGGGTTTTTTATTTTTTGCCACATATACTCTAAGTGATTGCCCTTGGGTCGGAACTGTCTTTACATCAAAAATAGACAGACCAACGGAATTTGCTAAATATTTGATTGCATGAAGAGAATAGTAGCAAAGGTGTTCATGATAAATCTGATCAAAACAACCCTCTACAAGAAGATTTTTAACCCAATGAGCTTCAAATATAAATACACCTTTATCACCGATAATATCCCCCACTCCTTCAAATAATTCCCTGACAGTGTCTGTATGAGCAATGATATTGTTTGCAGTCACCACTGTTGCATGCCCGTATTTTTTTATAATACCTTTTGCGACTTTTTTTGAAAAAAATTGGTTTATTGTTTCAATTCCCCTCTTTTTCGAGATTTCCGCGATATTTTTTGCCGGTTCGATATTTAACACTTTGCAGTCATTTTTTAATTCGTTAAGTAACGTTGCATCATTTCCCCCAATATCTATAACAAGATCGCTCTTTGACTTAATAAATTTTTTAATAATTTCTTCTCCATATTTTTTAAAATGGTCTATCAGTGGCGAGCTTGATGCTGTTATGAAATAATAATCGCTAAACAATATCTCGGGATTAACCACATCAGGAATCTGAACAAGCGAGCAGTTGTTACAAAAATAAACTGAAAGGGGGAAAGTTTTTTCTTTCTTTTTCAAGTTTTCCTTGCTTACGAATGCATTTGCTAGAGGAGTTTTATTTAAATCCAGAACCTTGGTTAAGTTTGTTGAATTGCAAACACGGCAATTATTTCTGCGATAGTAAATTTTCATTATCTTTTCATTATATAATCTGACCATTCTTCTTTTATATAATCTTTCAAAGCATCTTGCCATGACCTCATAATTTTAACTTTTGATAGCATGCCTTCATTATTTTCCTTCTGGTCTGAATAAACGTGACTAAAAAAACTTGGCTCAACTTCAGTAATTTTTGTAGCCGAGCCTGTTATTTTAACAATTTCCTTGGCAATATCCACCCTTGATGGATTACCTTCATTAGAAATGTGAAAAATTTCCCTATCGTTATTTAGAATCATTTTTTTTATGGCTCCCGCCAAATCTTTGGCATAAGTTGGTGAGCCAAATCTTTTTTTTACAACTTTTATTTCTGGTTCTCTCATTTTCTGAATAATTGCTGAGATAAATTTTTTATCAAGTTTGCTCCCCCCACCAAACATCCAGCATGCTCGACCGATAACATAGTCATCTAAAACACCCTGAACAATCAATTCTCCTAGAAACTTTGATTTTGCGTAATAACTTTGAGGATTACACGCATCATTTTCTGTATAAGGACCATCTAACCCGTCAAAAACTGCCGAGGTTGAAATGTAAATCATTTTGGCTCCGACACTTTTGGCGGCTAAAGCAATATTATAAGTTCCAATTGAATTGACAATGTAGGCGTGCTGTGGATCCCTTTCACAACGTTCAACGTCGGTTTCAGCAGCCAAATGAACAATAAACTTCGGGGAATGTTTAGAAACCACGGAAAGTACCTCATTTAAATCAGTAATATCAAGCGAGCGATGGTCCAATTTAATACCAAAATCTATATAACTTCCAACAACGCCATTTGCACCAGTAATCAAAACCTTGGATAGGATTTCCCGAGAATTATCATGCATAATTGAATCATATTAGCATTACCTGATTAATTAACCAAATCCTTGGATATAAGTAACTACTAGTATCTTCAAATCATTAATATTCTAGTAAAATACCGCCCTTGTGATATCATACACACGATTATGGAGGTATTAAAAAATAAGGGTATAAATGGCCTGAGATATTTGGAACGCTACACCAAAACCGACATGGTTTATCTAGTTAAGGGTGGTTTTTGGTCTATTTTCAGCCAGATAATTGTTACCGTTTCCACCCTCCTCCTGGCAATGGCATTCGCTTATTTTATTTCAAAAGAAACTTATGGTCAGTATAAATTTATACTATCACTGGCAAACATTCTTGGAGTGTTCACTCTGACTGGACTTGGTACGGCAGTTATGAAATCCGTGACAGGTGGTTTTGAAGGAACGTTAAACGATATCTTTTGGAAAAATATAAAGTGGAGTGTTTTGTTTTTTTTGGTAATTCTTGGTATTTCAATTTATTATTTTGTAAATGAAAATATCTCTTTGGCTATATCAATGCTAGTGGTCGGATCTTTCTCACCATTTATAGCCAGTACTAACTTATACAACTCTTTCCTCGTAGCAAAAAAGGATTTCAAGCGAAGTTCAATTTATTTTAATCTTATAGGAAATGTTTTTCCCGCATTTTGCCTTTTTATAACAATGCTCATAACTAACAAACCTATATGGTTTGTGGCTGTTTATTTTACTTCCAACACATTGATTGGGCTAATTCTTTATTTAAGAGTCTTAAAAATTTATAAACCAAACGACAAAGTGGACTCGGGAGCCCTTGGTTATAGTAAACATTTAAGTATAATAAATATTTTAGGAACAATTGTAGATAATATAGATCAAGTACTAGTTTTTCACTATATTGGACCTGCTCAACTGGCAATATACAACTTTGCCATCGCTATCCCCAACCAAATAAAAGGACCTATGAAAGGTTTGGCCAGTTTAATTTTTCCGAAATTCGCCGAGCGCAGTGATAAAGAAATCCGACACGGTATGAAAAATAAATATTTTTTACTTTTTATTTCCAGTATTGTTATAATAATAACTTACATTGTGCTGGCTCCATACATTTTCCATATTTTATTTCCAAAATATACTGATTCTATTTTTTATTCTCAAATATTTGTTTTTTACTTTTTGGGTATGATATCTTCCCCCGCTGAAGTTTATCTGATAATAAGAGAAAGAATTAAGGAACAATATATAGGAACTATTTTAGGTACAATAATACAAATTGTTTTACTATTTGTCGGTATACTATATTGGGGACTTATTGGATTAGTCCTGGCTCGAGTAATCACAAAAATATGTTGGAGCACAACAAATATCCTTCTCTATAATCGAGCGTCTCGAGAGACGACATAAATTAATAAAATGAAAAAACATTTACCGAATGTAACCCTGATCACTTTTGACTGTGTCAATCTAAAACAAACTTTAGTTGCAGCTGACATCTGTGAAAGAGAATTTTCTTTCGGCGCAGTGAAGATTCTTTCTTCAATTCCATCAGACGATCCGAGAGTAGTTCCTGTGCCAGAACTACTTAATGATTGGCAGAAATATTCCTTATATTACATTTCCGAGGTTGGTAAATTTGTTGATACTAAATATGCTTTATTTTTTCATCCAGACGCATTCATCGCCAATCCTGCCGCTTGGGATCCAGATTTTCTAAAATATGATTATATCGGTGCGCCATGGTACCAATTTGGAAAGCCAATGATAGGAAGTGGTGGTTTTAGCATAAGAAGTAAACGATTACTAGATTATTATGTAAAAAATTACAAAAAAATTGGGGGTTCTTATCATCCTGAAGACTTGTGGGTTTGCGAAATTGCTCGTCCATATTTAGAAAAAGAGGGCATGGTTTTTGCCCCAATTGAAATTGCTTCAAGATTCAGCATCGAGGGAAATAACAGAGGTGTGGTATGGAATGGCCAATTTGGATGGCATGGCCAAAGATCAACTGATATGTCAAAATGGTTTGAAAAAAACCCCGAATACAAAGAGGTCTTTCAGCAAAAATTTGATAATTTTACAGAATTTATGCATAAATATCCTGTCTATGATGGAACTGTCCATGTTTTTATGTCTAAACCGATTCAAGTAGAGAATTATAAAAAACTTGCCATTGGAGAGAAAAATTATGATTGCAAACTTGACATGGATCTTCTTGGATTAGATGAAATAAAACCAGGACATAAGATAGTATATAGACTTTTTAGAATCTCTTTAGAGAAAGTGGGTATTCAAACATTTGAACGTGTAGTAAAAAAAGTAGAAAATTTTTCCTCAAAAAAGGATCTGCTATCTGCTTATCCTGACATAAAAATTACCCCTTCTTTTCATCTTCCCAAATGGAAACAGAAATTAGGAATTATTTTGGGTAATATAATATACCCCACCAAAACATCATATACTTTGTTTTGGTTTAAGGAATTAGAAAAACGTCTAGATGGAGTGACCCACCTAGACGTTTGAGGACCTGTTGCTCTTAGACAACAGGATGGTGGAACTTTCCACCTTTCCTGCCGTACCACACAACTTCCTTAGCGTAGCGTTCAAGATCTCCACCAAAATCTGTCTCGGCTTTGATAGTGAGACTCATCGGCATTTTTTCTAGCCTAACCGACGGATCCCGCAACCTACTCAAGTACTCATGCAGGTTGTAATGGAGCTCGATCGATACTGGCGGAAGATTCGGACCAATAATCCTCGACGATGCGTACAAGACGACATCGTCGAGTAAAACCGGATCAATCTCGCCCAGACCCAAATCACGCACCAGCACATTCAGAAATCCACGGATCTCTCCGTAAGACTTCTCCTTGTAGGTAATCAGATTCAGAAACGTGGCCTCCTCCAGTGGCCAGTAAATATTCCCGAATCGCGGAAGAATCCGGTCTAGACGCCCACCGCCTTGCGCTGCTCTGACGATGTTCCAAGTCAGAGCGACTTCTTCACCGATAAACGTTTCCTTGTTCTCGGTGAAGTAATTAACAAGCTTCTCGTAGAAATCGCTATACTTCAAACCGAAAAACTTGTGGAAGAAGATAGCGATGTGTTGAGTCAGTCCAAGACAATGAAACCCCTGAACTGCCCAGTAAAACATGTACGCCCAACACCAGTCCTCTCGGGACATGGTTGACGTCTCCACAATCGCCTCGCTGTACTCAGTTAGTGACTCCGGTTCTGGGGTTGAGTGTGCCAGAAGAATCGGCATACGCACCGACTTTATCTGGTGCACCTCAACGTATCTCGGATCACTCATCTCCGAGTTGGGTAACGCTGTACAAGGATAGACGTAGATGTTGACGTTGTCGTCTTGGCCATCAATCAGAGTGTCAATGCCATCCTTGGTGCTTTGGTAAGATTCTCCCGGCATGGCCAAGATAAGTTCGGTGTAGGTGGCAATCCCCGCTTCCCTGTACCGATCCATCAAGTGAGAGAACTGCGTAATCTTGATGTTCCTTCTCTTGACAATCGTGAGCGTCCCCTCGTCCATGGACTGAAACGACAACGTGGCGCCCTTGTTCATTCCAACATCCGACAGAATCTTGACGATTTCAAAGATCTTGTCGTTGCTGTTTTTTGCAGTGCACATCCGAAATCTCTTCGGATATCCATTGTACCTCGCGCGAGTCTCCACCATTTTCATGGTGAGATCGTGATCACGAGGCAAGATGCCATAGTTGGCATCACAATTGAACAAGTACTCCGCCTTGTTTCTACCGAACCAGTCGAACTCTGCGAGAATCCGATCTATGTCAATAGAAAACATTTTGGAGTAAGTGGCTCCGCCCCAGTCACAGAACGTGCAAGAGTACGGGCAACCACGATTGGTCTCCTGACTGACATTGAGCGAAAATCCTCGTCCCAACATAAAGTCAAAGATCCCAGCAAGGTACGGCGAAGGCAAGATCGACAAGTCTTTCACCCTCTCGCGCGACAAAGTCTTCAGGGTTTCCACCCCTTCTACTCTGACACTCAACCCCGTTATGCTGGTATAGTCCGGACTTGCCGAAAGCGACTCCTGAAGGATATCAGCGAACGGCAACTCACCCTCATGATGGACTAAAATATCCACGCATGGATACTTTTCGAAAAATCCATCCGAGGCGTTTGGCACCTGCGTTCCTCCAAAAACAATGAGTGCTTTGGGAAAGGCTTCCCTCACAGCTCTGGCTAGAGTCGTGTTGTACTCCCAGTTCCAGAGGTAGCACGAGAAACCAACAACCGTCGGATTTTTCATGTTTCGGACGACACTCACAGGATCTTCTCGTAAGAAAAGTGGTTCCTGAAAGTTGAAACTGTTCCTAATTTCTGGAACAGTTTCGGCGTATGCTTGAAGCGAGCCGACGGAGTATGGGACAAAAACGTTTTGCCCATACTGGTAGTTTACCTGAACCAGCTGGACATTGCGTTTTCTGTTCATTTCAACCTTCCCTTTTCTGAATTTTTTGGGTCTATCAAAGAACCCTTATCTGTTTAAAAGAATACACTATTTTATGGATTAATCAAATAAATATTGAAAATTACTCTTTTTTAAGAGGTTATGATAATATTCGGATATTAAATAATTCTTAATTTAAAATTATAGATGGACAATCAAAAATCTTTTTCTAAAGAAGCTCTACCTATATCCTTCAATAAAACCGTAAATATTGAAAAGCCAACTTTAGTAATGAAAGCTAGAAATGCTTGGGAAATGATATTCAAAGAAGGTTTTAGAGCTTTTTTGTATAAAATAAGACGCCTATTGTATTACAAAGGACGAGCATTACTCCGGAGAATTTTTAATTCACAGGCAGGAGAAAAACTAAGAGAAGAGGCTTATAAATATTATCTGGCGGAAAGAAAATTGCCAAAACTTTCCGTCATAGTTACCGTGCTCGGTCAGCATGAATTATCCAAACTTTGCTTATCCAAACTTGTTTCCTCTTCAATAGGAAAGATGGAGATAGTTGTTATGGATGGTGGTGGTGATTTTGTCATTGAAAAAGGAGATTTGCCAGACAAACCTATAAATATAAAAGTGGTTACAGACAAGGGAGGTTATCCTAATTTTAAATTTTGGATGGAAAATACTACCGGAGATATCCTTTTATTCATACATAACGATATTATGATAGAAGAGAATGGTTTTGATGTTCTACTGCGATACATATTTGAAAAGGATAATAGATTAGGAATGGTTGGATTTGTTGGTTCTGATGAAATGGCAGAAAATGGCAGTCGGTTATGGGGAACGACTTCCAATTTTCTAGGTAAGACATACTCATATAAAGATGAATCATGGACTGGCACTCCTGCGTCTCTTCATGGACAACGTTATGATGGATTAACACAATGTGTTGTTATAGATGGATGCGTTATGGCACTTCGTCGAAGCGCATGGGAAAATCTAAAAGAACCTAATTATCCTCCGCTTTTATATTATCACTACGACAGAATAATGAGTTGTCGAATGTTAGAAGCAGGTTACACACTAGCTTCAATAGGGACAGCTTGTGATCACCTTAATAATATGACAGGAGGAAATGAGAAAAAATGGCACGACAATGTTCGGGTAATATGTCAAAAAAACAATATACCGGGTATTAAAGATGAAACTGGAGAAATAAACTGGGATATATCCCTACACGCTGAAGCTAAACGTCTTTTTATTCTAGAATGGAGAGACGAGAAACATTTTATTCCAAGAAAAATATAAGGGTGACTTTTATGATATTGTATGCTAATTTTATTGATATTCATTTACCAAAAATGTGAGTCTTTTTTACAATTTTATGGCTAGACAAAAAATCGATAAAGAAACGAACAATAAGGGGGAAGTTAAGAGGGTCCTCTTAACTGGAATAGGAGGAAGTATTGGTTGTCATTTTTATGCCCACATAATGCACAATACAAACTGGCATGTCATAGGTGTTGCTAGTTTCAGACACAGAGGTTGGTCAGATAGAATTGCTCATATAATTGAAGGCAATCCAGAATGGCAAGAAAGACTGACTATGATCACTCATGATTTGATTGGCCCATTTTCTGAGGTAACAAAGAAAAAAATGGGAAGAATCGATTATATTATCAACCTTGCAGCTCTGTCTGATGTTGAAGCAAGCATACATGACCCAGTAACCTATTTCCAAAACAATGTATGGTTGACCTTAAACATCCTAGAATACGCTCGTGAAGTTAAGCCAGAAACGTTTATTCAATTTTCTACTGATGAAGTATACGGACCATCAAACGGTGTAACAGGGTTTAAAGAATGGGCACCTATTGTTCCCTCCAATCCTTATGCTGCCTCAAAAGCATGCCAGGAAGCAATCGCAATTTCCTACTGGAGAACATACAATGTACCGATCATTATTACTAATACGATGAATAATTTTGGAGAAATGCAACAAGGATCAAAATTCCCTGTTATGATTCAGAAATTAGTTGAAAATGACCAGACAGTTATAATTCATGGCAAGAAGGGTGATATCGGTTCACGTTCATATATTCATTCAAGAAATTCGGCAGATGCAATTTTGTTTATTATTAAAAATCTTCCTCCATACCTACACATACCGGACACAATAGACAAACCTGACAGATACAATATTGCTGGCGACAAGCAATTGGATAACTTGCAATTATCACAACTTATTGCCAAATTGATGGGCAAAAAACTTAAATACGAACTGAAAAGTTCTCAATTTACACGACCAGGACATGATAAGCATTATGGACTCGATGATTCAAAATTAAAAAAGAAAGGATGGAAATCACCCGTGTCGTTTGAAAAATCTTTAAAAGATACGATCGAGTGGCAAAAGAAAAATAACAAATGGCTGTAAAAAAAATAAGTGACCAGGTTATAAAAGGAAATGCTTATAAGGACAGAAACAAACGTCAGTGGTTGATTGGATCTTTCATTGATGAATCAAAAGGATTACGAAAGGATTCGACAGTTGAAGTTATGTGGTCCATACATAGCGCTGGAGATAAAAAAGATGGTTGGACTAAAAGTGTTGAGGCTAAAACCTTGACAATCTTGGTAAAAGGAAAATTCGTAAATATTTTTCCAGAAATTGGCGAATGCTTAATGGAGACCGAAGGAGATTACTTAATTTATCCCGCAGAAATTCCACACACTTGGAAAGCGATTGAGGATTCAGTGTTAATTACTGTTCGCTGGCCATCTAAACTGAATGCCATCAAAATAGTGTCAGAATTAGGAATTTAAAAATAATTTTACTGTATTCAGAAAGCGAATAAAACCTTGTCATTAAGCTCAAATATGATATTGTACAAAGTAAAAGAAAACAATAAACAAATGAAAAAACACAAAATCAGATATGGGGGCGCGATGATTGGAGACGAAGAAGTTAACGCTATTATTAAAACAATCAATAAAGATAGGGGTAATTGGCAACAAGGCGAGGAAGGGGCAAAGATGGAAGAGGAAGCAGCTAAATTCCTGGGTGTGAAATACGGAATACTGACTAACTCAGGCTCGTCTGCTGGACTTCTTGCCCTTTCAGCCTTGGAACTACCAAAGAGTTCGGAGGTTATCATATCTGCCTGCACCTTTCCCACTATATTCAATATCATAATTCAATGTGGCCTTATCCCTGTCGTAGTTGATGCAAAAATTGGCACATACACCTTTGACGTGGACGAAGTCGAAAAAGCTATATCTAAAAAAACCAAAGCCATCATCGCTATACACCCAGTGGGGAACCCAGTAGATATGCCAAGACTTATGAAAGTTGCCCACAAACACAAGATCAAAGTCATAGAAGACGGATGTGATACTTGGGGAGGTTCAATAAATGGAAAGATGCTCGGTTCATTTGGGGATATTTCAATCACCTCATTTCACGCTGCACATATTGTTTCTATGGGAGTGGGGGGTGGAATATTTACAAACAACAAAGAGTTGGCTCAAAATGTCAGAATGTACCGAGACTGGGGCAGACAATCTAACACCGATAGACCTCACAATGTGAAGACTCTTCCAAAAGATTACAATCCTCGTTTTGTATACGATAAAATGGGCTATAACTTCCAGATACTAGAACTTCAGGCAGCTATGGGTAGGATTCAATTGAGAAAAGCGGATAAAATAAGAAAGTTGAGAAAAACTAATTTTGATTACTTATATAAACATTTAGGTAAATATCCTATGATACTTCCTAAATCTGTAGATGGAGCAGATATTTGTTGGTTTGCTTTTCCTTTAACTTATGATGGAGATAGGGGTAAATTAGTGGCACACTTAGAAAAAAATGGTATAGAAACACGTTCTATGTTTGCTGGTAATATAACCAGACACCCCGCCTATAAAAACGTAAAGTACAGAATCGGCTCCAAATTAGATGATGCAAATTACATTCTTAGTCATAGTTTTTGGATAGGAGTTCATCCTCGGATGGACCAAAAAGACAGAGAATATGTTGTAAAGATATTCGATGATTTCTTCAAAGAAAAAACTGGAAATGAATGAAAAAAAATTACTAAGCATACTTTTACCTACATATAAAAGACCATTGTTTCTAGAAACAATGGTCACTTGTTTAATCAACCAAATTAAAAAAGGTGGTTTAGAGGAAGCTGTCGAGATCATCATTGGAAACGACGCCTCAAGAGATCAGACAGACAATTACATAGATGAAATCAAAAAACAATATAAATTTGTCCGCGGTTTCAATCATCAAAAAAACCTTGGACTCTCTAAAAATATCGAATCCCTGTTAAAGGAAGCTCTTAGTGAACATATCCTTATTTGTGGAGATGATGACTTATTACGCGAAGGAGCTATAGAATATTTCATAAAATGCATAAAAGAAAAAAACCCTAATTTTATCCTGGTTAACACATCGAATATGATTTCTCTAGATGACGCCAATCATAACTTCAAAATTGTTCTGGAAAATCGTCTAAATATTAGTAAAGATGTTTTTGTAGAAGATTTTCAGAGAGATTATAAAATGCTGAGTAATATAAATAATTGGATGTATTTAACAAACCTTCTTCCATCTGTAATTTTTAGAAAAGATCTATTTTTAGAAGAAGAAGCTTCTGCAAAAAAACACCTACGATCAGAAAACCTGTACCTATGGCAAGCACAAGTTTTAATAGGAATTAGTAAGTATGGACGATTTCTAATTATTGCAAAACCTTTTGTACTTCACCGTAAAAATGAGACGAGCTGGACACAGGATAGTAGAAGTATTGTATTTTTTAATATATTTGATAATGAAGAAGTGGCTAATGTTATAAAAGAATACATACCAAGTGAATACAAAAATTATAAAAAGCTCTATGCCGCTTTTACTATGGGCGGATTGATGTTAGATACACTTCACGGCAAAGATATAAGAAATTTCGCATGGATTACTCTGAGCAAAAACCTATTTTATTTCCCAGAAAATCTACAATTTTTAAGTATGGTTATAGCCCCGAAATTAATCACAAAAATATCTCCCGTATTACGCCAGTTTAAGAATAAAAAGTATTTTTTTAAATAGAACTTTTATACTAACTAAATTTTCAAAAAATGCGAAGTGTATTGATTTATAAATGAAAGTGTATTCGGGAATAACTTCCCCACCGAAAGAAAGTTTAAATTCGGTTACTCCGGCTTTTACTGGGTCATCCAAATTAATTGAACCCAGATCAAAAAGTCTAAATCCTTCTTTTTTGGCCCATAAACATATTTCCCAAACTATTCTTCTAGTAGCTTGAGCGATGATTTTATATGTTTCCTTGTCTTCTGTTACAACCCTTTTTGAGTAGATAGTGATAGTTTTAATGTTTGGTTTGTCTTCAATCAGTGATATGCCCGATATTTCTTGACCTCTGTATTCTGCGCTAAACAACCTATATTTTTTGAATTCATCAAATGAAATAGGTACTCGCCCTTGAGAATATTCAAAATTAGCATAAACCTTATATGAATTAATTGTTGGGTTTTGAGTATGTTTAAAAATTAAATCGCTGTTTTTAAATGTTCTTTTAACGTGTTTTTTAGTGGTATCGTTAAATTTATCAAAAATCTCTTCCTCGTTTAGTTTGATATCAATATACGTCAGTTTCTTTTTTCTAATCTTTAAATTTTTCGCTGAATACATTTTTACGAAATCTTCTGGCAGTTTATCATAACAAAGAGCAACCACAGAAGAATATCTGCCACTTTTACATAAATCTATAAAAACATCTGGACTGGAAAAAACAAATGTTTTTCTAAAAAATAATTTTTTTGTTTCTAAAATCATGAGGGTCAAATATTCATATAAAGCTCCACAGCAAATCTGCTAAGTGAATCCCCCGGTCCCGGAGTAATCCTTTTCAAATCAAATGGATCCGTCAAAACATCATGCAATTTATTATATCCGTGACCCGTGCCAAGCCCATATGAGTATCCTGCTTCTTTGGATATCTCTTTGACTTTTTCATTAGTTCTTCCATAAGGATACGAGATAGCAACAATTTTACCAATTTTCCCTTCAATAATAGATTTTGAGTCGTTTATCTCCTTGTGAAGGTCAGCTGGATCTAATTCAGAGAATTTTTCATGCTGAATGCCATGCGAGCCTATTTCAAATACATCTTTTTTAAGCTGAAGGACTTCTTGCCAATTGAGAAAAATGTCAAGATAGTGCGAATCAAGTTTTACTTTGTATTTCGTTTCGATTTTCTCTATTTCTAAATTTCTTTTTTCCCTATCTAACCCCTTTAATTTCATAATATGCTCCTCTATGTGTTTGTGGTTCAATCCCGCCTTCTTCAAAAGATATCGAAGTTTGATTGTCCAAAGAATATGAGTCCTGTCCAAAAGTCCCACAGTAACAAAAAGAGTGGCAGGTATTTTATGTTTTTTCAAAACAGGCAGAGCATTAAGTAAAACATCTTTGAAGCCGTCGTCAAAAAAAATTATTGTCGGTTTTTTTATTTTTTCTAAATCTTTCCTTTCCAAATCCTTGAAGGTTAAGAAGGTGTGTCCGTTTTTTTTCATAAAAACTAACTGGTCTTCAAAATCTTTCTTTTTTACAGAAATATTGTGATAGAGAGAAGTATCTAGTTTTTCTTCATTCTTATCATCCCTTATACTGTGATAGCCTACGCAAAAAACTTTTTGTCCATGAAAACTACCAAACAGTTTGGCTAAGCCGGAATGATACGCTGTATTGACCACAACATGTTTTATTCCTTTTTTGATTAATTTTTTCATTTTATAAACTCAATTATCTTTTGGACTCTTTTTGCCCAGGTTAGATCCTTTATCTTCTCGTTTGCTCTTTCTATTAGTTTTTGGCCAAAAGGCTCATCTTGAAGGATTTTGGCCATACCTTCTGCCAAATCCTTACTACTCCCCGGGGCCACCAAAAAAGCCTCACCACCGCCAATTATAGCCACTAAAGAGGGCAATTTAGTCGAAATAATGGGTCTTTTAGCAGCCATATATTCAAAAATCTTCATTGGAGACATATAGTAATTATAATGCTCCGTTTCTGGAAAAGGGGCAATCAAAACATCAAAGGCTTGTAAATATATAGGCACTAGTTTGTAATCAACTCTACCTATGAGAATTATTTTTTTCTCCACACCTATTTTGTGACTCAAATTCTTATAATACTCAATGTCTTGGAGATGACCCCCCACCAGAACCAATATAGCATCTATTGGAAGCGCCTTCATGGCTAGGATGGCAACATCCAGACCCTTTTCCATACCTAAAGTTCTAAAAGCTCCAACATAACCTATTAATTTTTTATCCTTAGGAAGATTGAGTCTGACTCTGGCTTCATTTTTAGGTAGATTTAGATCAAACCTTTGAAGATCGACCCCATCCGGCGCAACTAAAATTTTATCTTCGGAAATTCCCAGATCAATTAAACGTTTTTTAATAAAAGGAGTCAGCACAACTAAACGGTCGGCTTTTTTCCAAATATATAAATGAAAAGATTTTATATTTTTGGGTAAAGAGTGAATTTCTAAAACAAAATTCTTGAAAAAAAACCCAACCAACTGCTCACGAGTATATAAAACATTATATTTTTTAAATAAAAGGTAAATTTTTACAGATAACAAAAACGTCAATGTCTGGATCCAGAAAAATATACCAGCATTGTTAAGAAAAATAAAATCTAAATTGAGTAGTTTTTTGATGGAGAAACTTTTCTTAATACTATAGTAAGAAAAAGGATCTTTTTTTATTTTATTAACTCTTTTGGGAACGATTAACTCCACATCACATCCATTTTGAACAAAAGCCTCGCACATCTGCATCACTTGTAAGCCGTGGGCATATTCGCTTGGCATTCGACTATTGGAAATGTAGACGAGTTTCATATTATTTAATCAAGAAAATATAGTATCCACTGACTTGATTAGTTTTTAGTTTTCCGGAAACTTTATCTAAAAAATATCCCAGATTTTCAAAAAGTTTAAACCTGCCCAAAGGAGAGAGTCTTATGAGTGTCCCGACCGCTCCACGGACTGGAGATATTTCCATTTTGGAAAAGTTTTTAAACAGGACTGGTAAAGAATCTTTGGTAAAGCGCCAATAATCTTTGTAGTATGTTTTTTCGGCGTGATAGTAGTAGAGAAACGGCACATAAATAAAGCAGTAACCTCCCGGTTTTAAGACACGATGCATTTCTTCACTTGCCTTCCAAGGATTTTCAACGTGCTCAAGAACAGCCAAGCAGATTATGGCCTTCTCGGAATTGTCAGCAAAAGGCATTTTATGTATATCGCCAACGATATCTGGACTAAAATCAGGAACCGAATCCATAATAAGATAATTCACTTTTTCTAGCATCGGCAGAATCCAGCTTCTTTCTGGGTCAAAGCGATTACCTTTCTTTTTTGAAACTCGCAGTCCCCCGCCAATATCAATAACTCTGCTCTTTTCGTTCAGTATTTTTGTCACTTTTTCTCTGAAAAACTGGTCCCAAGGAGCCATAATAGGCCTATATTAACACAAAAAACGAGTCACGCCGAGTATAGATTTATTATTTATTTGTAGCAACAATAATGAGATTATTTGGGTCTTCAGTTAAATCACCGAAGGAAAAAATAAGTCCTATTACTATACCCAAGAATGCGTAAATACACATAAATGGAAAAAGAAGGTAAAAAAGAAAATTTCGCTTGTATTCCGGAGAAGAAGACCAATCCCACCTGAAAGCTTTCAGAAAAAAATCAAACATATGAGAAGCATGCGTACTCCATTTACCACCTATTGGGATAAAATCTTTTATAACGAGACCGGTTTCTGAAAATACCCTCTCCGCCCAATAGCGTGTGAAATTATAGTAGTGGGTTGGTATTTCGTGCATGGCGGCGTTTTGAGGAACAACTATTATTGCCACTCCCCCATCTTTTAGTAAGCGTCTAATTTCTTTAAGCATCTGCTCTGGATGAAGAGTGTGTTCCATAACTTGAATATTTAGAATTGTTTGAAAACTTTTATCTCCAAACGGCGCTTTTTCTCCGTCACCCACAACCAATTTGTAACGAGAATCGGAAAAGTTTGTTGCGCTTTCCTTCAGGTCCAGCGAAGTCCAGGAATTGAAAGATATTTTTTTATTGTTTTGGGCAAATAAGAAAAAATCCCTGCCACCTATATCCAATACATCCCCTTTCATATATTTAGCCATTAACGGAAAAAGAGGCCCAAGCCTCCAAAGTCGCATCCTGGAAAGAAACTGTCTTGAAAGAAGAGTATTAATAAGTTTCATACAATCATCCAATAATACCAGGAAAGCAAAATATCACAAATCATAAACACTCTAATTTACTTTGTAAATGGAGGTATCGCCAATTTGTGTCAAAAAAGTCAAAAATCTATAAAATTTAAATTTTTCCACAACCTCTGGATATTTCTCATAGGATTTATCCAAAACTATGTAATCAACTTCATAAGTTTTAATCGCTTTTTCAAAACCGATGTTTTTATATTTATTGTAAGCGTTTAAAACTTTATCAATATAACTTTGATCTCCCGATGGCGTCTCTGGGTATGCATTGCCGATAATCAACTTTAAAATTTTTCTTCTTGATTCCTTGCTTTGGTAGGTTTCAATGAATTTATTTGTCCATATTTCTCTACTGGCTTTCCGAACCGCATTCTCGTCTATATTCTCAAAAAAACGAGAAATAACCCATCTATTTTCAAGTTCGGTGTCGGACATGAGAGAAAGTCCGGCGTTACTGTTAAAATAAAGATTGTTGCGGGTATAGATAGGAATAGCCCATATATAATCCTTGCCCAATACATAGGCAACGGAATCTCCCGGAGTATTGTCGTTAAGCCAAGTTGTCACATCTCCAAGATTTTGAGTAGTCCCAATATCTTTTGGTGAAACAATGATTTTCAGAGCGTATAAAATCTCACCTCTTTGCTTGTAAAAAATTCCGCTCGTAAAAATAACCACGAGACAGAGTAAAGCCAAACTGTATTTGGAAAGTTTTTTTATATCAATAAATAAGCTTGATATGACCAGAATAATGCAAACAAACAAAATCTCAATCGGATAAAAGTGCGGAGCAAATTGAATAATTTTTCCGGTAATAATATTTTGCCAATTCAAAATAATGCCACCGAGAACAAGCGAGATTCCCAGAAAGACCAGTTTTGTTTCAGGCCATGATCTTTCTCTTTTTGCCAATTTCCAAATCAAATAAACCAGAGGCAAACAAATAATCATAATAGCAATGTTTACGAAAGAACCTGGTATGTGGGTGTTAATGAACCCATTACGCAGATTGGTTTCGTCAAATAGCGGACTGATAAAAAGTTTTTGGGCGTGAAGCAAAAAAGGCACGGACCAGAGAATGGCCGGGATAAAAAAATAAATCCAATTTTGCAAACAATATTTAAAGTCCTTTTCTATTAGTGCTCTGAAAGAAGTTAATAAAACATAAACAACTCCGATGGTCATCCAATAAAATGGATAAATATAAACTAAAATGCCGAAAATAACCGATAATAATAAATTATATTTAATCAATTCTTTTTTCGAATGCTTTTTATCCACGATAAGCCATATAAGGCAGAGACCGGACAGAAGAAAGATAAAACTTAGTTGCGGATTAACTAGGCGATTAAAAGAAGATGTAAAGGAAATAAAAAATATTGCGGAAAAAATTAAAGATATCTTTCTTGATTTTGTTATTAAAAAAAATAAGCTGTACAAAAGCAAAACCGCGATAAACGGCAAAATAAAATCATTTATGGTGGTAGCCGTTCCCACAGAAACATTAAATACTTTGGCAAATATAGCATAATATGCGGGCCCTACCGGGGGTTGGGTATAGAGCGTCTCCTTATATTCCTTGATATACGGATTACCCATACTGAAATGTCCGTCATAGGCCTCTTTGACTTCGGCCATATAATGGTCTTCGTCATCGCTTAACATCGGATAAATTCCTTTGAAATTATCCAATCCGATTTTTTGAATTGAAAGCAAAGTTGGCAACAAAATTATGATCCCAACACAAAAAGCCAGAACCAAGGCTCTCCAATGGTTTTTAATTAAAAATTTAATCATTGAAAATTGTTTAGAAATTAGAAATTGAAAATTGAAAATTACCTCTTCTGTCCCAAGAAATAAATATGGCTAGCAATGTTTTCACTAGTTTTTATTTTATTCAAGAAAAAATCCAAATAACCTAGTGGCACAAAAAGAATCATAAAAAATATATAAAATATTTGATGTAACATATTAAAACCAAAAGAGAAAAGGGTGGCAAAATATTCTGCCAAAATCCAGTTTAGAGCGTTGCCTGAACCAAAATGTATACCAGAGTCAATCTTTCTAAAATCCTTAAACTGTTCCTCAAGACCCATCTTGCTCCATCTATAAAAATCATATGGAGAAGAATGAAAACTAAAGACAAATGGCACCACTAAATAAACCAAGCCTTTTGGTTTTAAAACTCGGTAGATCTCACTTACTACCTTTTCTGGATCGGGTGTATGTTCCAAGACACATTCAGAAATAACAACATCCGCAACTTTATCTTCAAACGGCAGATCGGCGATATCAGCCACGAAATTAACATTTTCAAACGGATAAAAATCTATATTTATAACATCTGGACGTATGGAAGTCGCTCCGGAACCCAAATTTAGAATCACTTTACCCACTGGAATATCATTTACGACCGTTTTTGCATTTGTTTTAGCAAAGGAAGGATTCATTAAGTTGTAAATAAAACTAAAAATCTTCGGGCTTTTTTTAATAAAAACTTTTATCTTATTTACAAAAGCATCGTTACTTTTTTTATCAAAACTTGCCCCTAATTCCTCCACACAGTAAATAACTTTGTCTTTGACATTGAAAATCTGCAAATCTTTTTTAAAAATCAACTTCTGAAAAGCCGTCTTTTGTAGAGGATTATGAATTAGTGTATCCATTTTTGAATTAAAGGAATCTTGCATTTTATAAGTATAATTTTTTTGTTTCCTCCACCGTAGACTGCCAGGTGAATTTCTTTGCTTGTTCTAACCCTAATCTTACCATTTTCTCTCTAAGTTCCCCATCTAAAAGCACTTTCCGCATAGAACGAGCTAATCCTGCAACATCTAACGGATCAAGAGTTAAAACTGCATTTCCACCAATTTCTGGCATGGATGTTACGTTGGAGGTAATAACAGGAACCCCGCTAGCCATTGCTTCTAAAACTGGAAGACCGAAACCCTCATTTAAAGAAGGAAAAACAAAAAGATCACTGCCTGAATATATAAAATTCAAATCTTCTTTTTTGGCAAATTCAATAAAAATAATATCATTTTTAAATGGAGAATTATCGGCTACGGCATATTCATAAACTTTCTTATAAGCTCCACCACCCACAATTAGGAGTTTTTGGTTGTGTTCGGAATATTTGGACCTCATTTCAGAGTAGGCTCTAATTAAGGATGAAACATTTTTGTGTGGCTGAAGACGGGAGATATCAAGAATATAATTCCCACTGAATCCATATCTTTCCCAAACAGCGCTTAGTGACTCGGTTTTATCTAAGGACTTGTATATTTCACCACCTCCCAGATAAATAACTTTGACTTTTTCCTCTGGAAACCCGTAGTGCTCAACAACTTCTGCCTTGGCAAAATTTGAATCAACGATAACTGTATCTATTGATTTGTGAAAATGTTTTAAAATAAAATTGAAAACCGAACGTGAAAATACAAAATATGTTGGAGCTGTTATGTCTCCCGCCCCGTGAACAGTAACAATAATTTTTTTTGCTGGAACAAGCCAATAGAATGGATAAACTCTCGGATGAAACCAGTGCACAACATCAAATGGCTGTTTCCTGTATTTCCAAAAGAATAAAAGTTGGGAAATAAATCGTGAACCGTACGGCAGTCTGACTTTGGGCATTATTATTTCATGAGCTTTTTTATAAAGGGGATCCATCACTTCATCATAATGAACTAAATAAAAATCAATTTCATTTGAAGAAACCAGTCCTTCTATAAGTTTCCGGGTATATAGAGCAATGCCCTTGGCCGATCGATTATCCATAGCATAACTCATTAACGCAACTTTTGGTCTAATACTAATCATAAAATTAACTTCTCTTTTCCAAAATAACTAAAACGTGAGAAAGAAAGACTTTATAAGATAAGCCAAAGATAGATAGAAGATCTTTTATTATTTTTTTGATACCGGATTTGGCCTTGCCTTGCTCCGGAATAAGATACCAAGAAAATTCTCCAGTCTTTACTGTTTTTATCATTCGCATTAGGTCAAAATAAGTGTAAAAATGCAGATTATTTTCTTCCAGCGGATTCTTTCTTAAAATTTTAATAATTATCGACCTCATAAATGCCGGGGAATAAGTCAAACCCCATATTCCTGTGTGGGTTTCTTTCGGCCAAAATTTGTTTGGAAAAGCCAGATAACACTTTCCTCCCAGCTTAACTACTCTAAGTATTTCCGACAGATAATTTTCTGGCGAGGTGGTATGTTCCAACACGCTGACTGATACGGCGTAGTCAAATGTGTTATCTGAAAATGGAAGCTTATTGCCATCATAGAGAAAAAAATTTACTTTGACTTTGCAATTTTCAGCATGAAGTTTGGCAATTTCATACAGCTCTTTTTCAATATCAATGCCAGTCATATTTGCACCAGCCAAAACGAAAGCGATGCTGACACCTCCAGAACCGGATCCAACGTCAAGAATTTTTTTGCCGGCAGGATTTCCCACCCGATCTTTAAAATCTTCTACAAGAGCTTGGGAATCATTAATTTTGTTCACCCAATCATTAATAATTTTTTCTTTTTCGGCTGTTGAGGCCCGAGTAAAACGCCTGTAAACATAATCTTTTGCTACTTTTTCTATTGAGAACGACATGGATTATTTTTAAATTTAAAATTTTAAATTATCTATGATTCTATCATAGATTCAGTATCTTATTTACGTGATTTTGTATAGAAAAGTCCTGGACTTTTTCATAAGCCGATTGAGCCAGTTTCTTCATTAGATTTGGATCACTTTTAAGTCTAGTTATAGCATTTTTCAATGATTCAACATTTTCTTTCGGGACCACCAAACCTTCTACTCCATTTTTTATTATATCTTCTCCGGCTTCGAAATCAGATATAATTATCGGTTTCTTTGAGGCCATAGCTTCAAGAATAACAATGCCCAAACCTTCAAATCTGGAGGCTAAAACAAAACAATCACAGATTGATAAAATTTTCGGTATATCGGATCGAGTGCCTAAAAAATGAACTGTATTATCAATATTAAGTTTCGTTGTTAATTTTTTTAAGTTGTATTCTTCCTTGCCATGACCAACAATAAGCAGGGTAGATTTATGATTAACTTCAGCAAAAGCTTTTAGAAGTATGTCGATCCCTTTTTGATAAACTAATCTGCCGATAGTTAAAAATACAAAAGTGTCTTTAGGTATTCCGAGTTTTTCTCTAGTTAATATATCCTGGCTTTTTTCGTATTTTGAAATGACGATTCCGTTATTAATAGTGATTATATTTTTCTCTTTTATCCCGTGTTTCAAAAGAGACCTTCTAACTGCCGAGGAGACGGCTATTATTTTCTTAGACCATTCTTGTAGAAACCTATCGATCTTATACATTTTTTCTGATTTTAATGTATCGTAAATATTGTGCTCAAAGCAAAAAACATTATTAATTCGTGCCATCTTGCATACAATTCGGACAATGGTGTTGGAAAACCATAAGTGAGTTAAGACTATGTTGGGTTTTTCTCTTCTAAGATAATTGAAAACTTTTATCCAATTAAAAATATTAAAAAAACTACTAAAAGAAACGGTTTGCCGATACTTTTTTGGAAGTTTTAATTCATCTAATAACGAAAATTTCGGCTCATTTTTGAGAGTAAGAAGTCTGACGTGATAACCCCGATTTAACATTTCATTTATATCATCAACAACAAGTCGTTCAGCTCCACCAACACCAAGGTTGTTTATACAAAAAAGAATCTTCATAATGGCGAATACTAACATATTACAAGCAGGATGTAACGTTGGAAAAACCGGTCATTTGTGCTAAAATTCTCAAATGAAAAAATTCATTTTGCCTGAAATTTCAGTGGTAATTCTATGTTATAAATCAGGTCAATTCGCCCGGATTTTTTACAAACGAGTTTCTGATGTCTTGGCTAAAAATAATTTGGATTATGAAATAGTCTTGGTCGGAAATTATCGACCGAATACTGGTGATAAAACACCGGAAGTGATCAAAGAAATTGCATCTTCAAATCCGCGAGTTAAGGCTGTTATCAAAGAAAAAACTTGTCCAGAAGAAGCAATGGGCTGGGATATGAGATCCGGACTAGAGGTAGCTAACGGAAAAACAATCACTGTTATTGACGGCGATGGACAAATGCCCCCGGAAGATATTCCTCGATTGTTTAGAACCATGAAAGAAAAAGAGCTGGATTTGTGCAAGGCTGTAAGAAAATCAAGAGGTGATGGATTGTACAGAAAATTCATATCACGAGCATTCAACCTCATAATGCGAATATTGTTTTTTGGAATTGAGGGTGACATAAACGGCAAACCAAAGCTTTTCACTCGAGCTGTTTATGACAAGCTGAAACTTGAATCCAACGACTGGTTTATTGATGCAGAAATAATGATAAAAGTCAGAAAGATGAATATAAGGATTGGTACTATCATGACTGATTTTCACAAAAATCCCGAGAGACAATCTTTTATTTCTTTCAAGGCTAATTTTGAATTTGTCAAAAATATTATTCGGTGGCGTATAAAGGAGTTCAAAAGATGAAAAAAATATTCATTACCGGTGCAAGTAGTTTTTTAAGTGGTAGTCTAGTTGATATTTTAAAAAATAGATACGACATTACTTTACTGGAACACAAAAAAGCGCTCTATTCTAAAGATGGTGATGAGATAAAAATTGTTCAGGGCAGTTTAGAAAATGTGGAAGAGTGGGGAAAAGCCATATTTGAAACAGATATAATAATTCACTTGGCTGGGGTAACGCATCCTAAAAACATTGGCTTGTATAAAAAGATAAATACGGACGGGACATCTGCCTTAGTTTCAGTGTCAGAAAAATATAGGGTAAAACAATTTATATTTATCTCAACTTCAGCAGTTGGCAAAAACTGCGGAGCCTACGGAAAATCCAAAATGGAAGCCGAGGTAATTTTAAAAAGAAGTAAAGTACCATATACCATTTTGCGCGTTGGGCCGTCCTATAGTGATAATTTTGAAGGAAAAGAAGGTTTGGCAAGTTTGGTAAAATTAGCCAGAAAAAGTCCGATCTTGCCTTATTTGACAGACAATAACATTAAATTTTCACCAATCCATAAAGATGACGTGGTAAACAGTATAATAGCTACAGTAGACAATAAAGAAACCATTTTTAAAACTTACACACTGAATGGACCAGAAATATTATCCACTAAAGAAGTTTTGTCCCGAGTATTAAATAAAAATAAAACCAGAAAAATACTCATACCTATACCAACTTTTTTAGCTAAAATTATTTTTTTCTTCTTTTCTAAAATTATAAAAATACTTGCTCCCGACCAGATGCAAAGAATGCTCTCAAAAAAAGAACCTCTAAGTCAAAATGTTCTAATTGACCTCAAAATTTCCCCGAGAAAATTTCTCAAATAAGTATTAAACCACAGTAGCAAAAAGAGAAAGTACATAATATATTAGACACTCGGTGTCTAATATATTATGATCAAGATATGAGAAGAATCAAAATAGTCCCGGAAGAGTACTACCATGTACTTAATAGAGGAAACAATAAACAATTAATATTTTTAGACAACAGAGACTACGCAAGATTTTTATTTTTATTAATTTACTTTCAGTCGAACATTTCAATATATAATATTGGTTCTTTTATCACCTACTTTATTAGACACTCGGTGTTTAATATTTCTGGAAAAATGCTGGAAAAAATGATAAGAAACAGAAGCGTGGAGCTTATCGTTTTCACCCTAGAACCAAATCATTTTCATATTACTATTAAAGAAATCGAGGAAAATGGAATATCAAATTATATGCAAAGAGTTCTTAATGCATATACAAAATATTTCAACACAAAACATAAAAAATCTGGACATTTATTTCAAGGTCCATACAAAGCAATTCATATAAAAAATAACAATCAATTATTATACCTTTCTACATATATACACCGAAATCCCAGAGAAATTTCAAAATGGAAAGGCAAAGAACATCTCTATCCGTGGTCAAGTTATCAAGATTATGTCACAAATAATCGATGGGGTGTGTTACTCGTTCAAGATATAATTCTTGGTCAATTTTCAAACAAGGAAGAATATGATAATTTTGTAAAATCCAGTACGGCGAAAGAACTAAAGGAGAATTTGGATAATTCTTACCTTGCAGATTTATAAAAATATTAAACACTCGGTGTTTAATATTTTTATAAATTTTTACTTTTAACTTGTATTTTCGACTGTTGAATTTGAATTTTTAATTTTTTAATTATACTCACTCCCCCTGAAGCAAAAAGGATGAATATAAATGGCCAGGCTTGAAAAGAAAGTCGCGGACCGGCGGCAGGCCCGGAAAGAAGCATTAAGTACCCTACAATGAAGACAAAGACCCAAACTAAATGGTTCCGCCTGTCCCTCCAAATGCCATAAAAAGCGATAATAAGGGCTATGAGCCAGCCTATCCTCTCGGCCAACTTCCACCAGTCTTTCAAAATACCTTGGAAAAATCCCTTCCAATCACCGGTGGTTAAGGAATTGATAGATCCGTAAACAAAAGGTCTTTCATTTTGAATGACCGAATCATAAGCGTCTCGGGCGAAAAGGATTGATGATGGAAAAAGAAAAGGAGTAGAAGTGATTAGGTGAAACTCGAGATAGGAAAAAGGATGATCCAGAATCGCCTTTCGCCCAATAGCGCTTATTTGTTTTGAATATCGGATATCGTGCCAGGACAAATCTTGCCAAGCAGAATCAGGAACGCCCGTAGCTTTTTGAAAAGCTATAATTTCATCACCTTCGTTCGTTCCGTTTATAACAGCTAAAAACTTTGGAATAGACCAGGACATATTGACCGACTCGAATGAATTGAAACTAGCAACTCCAACTTTGACATAATTTCTAATAATCCACGGCGTAACCGAAATAGCAATAAAAAGCAAAATAATGCCAATCAGACGTAATTGTTGTTTAAAAGGAACTCTAGCTACTAATAACGGGACAATGAAAATCGGCAAAGCGAAAATTCCCATTCCTCTTACATAAATTGCCAAGATAAAAAATACGGAAACCAAAAAAATCCTCCAGAAAATTTTCTGGTTGTTTATCTTTATCGCCAAATAAAACCCGATTATAAACAAAAAAAGGAAAAGAACGTCTGTCAGAACAAAAAGGGACAATGTGGCGGTTACTGGGTTTATTATAAATAAAGTCGCAGCAATTTCCCCCACATTTTTTGAAGAAAAGAAAATGCCGATTCTGCGAATGATAATAGCCGAAGCGAAAACAAGTATTATTTGAACTAAAGTTACAGCGAAATAAGACCCTGCTATAGTTTTAATAGAGGCAGCAAACAAAGGGTAGCCCGGCAATCTTAATGTTTCTACCCTTCCGTTAAAATTTAATCCACTGTTATTAATTAAAGACTCCGAAAGAGCAATGTACTCTATACTATCTTTTGAAGCCCCGGGTAAAACAGGTTCAATTCCCCTCTCAATTTGTACACGAGAAAGATATATGGTAAAAAGCCAAAGTAATATATAGATTGCAATCATTACAAAAAATAAAACTTTAAACCATTTAGAAAACTGATGTATCTCCTGCTTCAACTTTATAATTAATAACATGGAATTATAGTTAAACTATAACAAAAAATTGCGAAAACCTAAACCTAGTATTACTTATAAACACTAGAAAAACATTCGTTAATCTGCTATGGTGTTCTTATGAAAAAAGCCCTAATAACTGGTATCACTGGCCAAGACGGGTCATATTTAGCTGAACTACTTTTGGAAAAGGGCTATGAAGTGCACGGTATTATTCGTCGTTCAAGCTCTCTTAACACCAAGAGAGTAGACCATATACTCAAGGATCCACATATTAAAAAAGACAATAACCTCCATTTCTATTATGGAGATCTATCGGACGGAAGTAATATAAACCGAATACTCCAAAAAGTGAGGCCAGATGAGATTTATCATCTAGGCGCTCAAAGCCATGTGCGTGTAAGTTTTGATATGCCAGAATACACTGGAGACGTTACTGGGCTAGGAACACTTAGAATTCTTGACGCGATGCGAGAAGTTGGTTTAAATAAAACAAAATTTTATCAGGCTTCATCAAGCGAGATGTTTGGAAAAACAAAAGAAACCTCTCTAAAAGAAACTAGCCCGTTTCACCCACGTTCACCTTATGGAGTGGCAAAAGTCTATGCTTATTGGATTACCAAAAATTATAGAGAAAGTTATGGTTTGTTTGCGGTGAACGGAATACTTTTCAATCATGAATCTCCTCGTCGCGGAGAAACATTTGTCACGAGAAAAATCACGAGGGGTCTGTCTCGAATAAAACTTGGTATTGACAAAAAATTATACTTAGGGAATCTGGAAGCTAAAAGAGATTGGGGGTATGCAAAAGACTATGTAGAAGGTATGTGGCGCATGCTTCAAGCTAAAAAACCTGATGATTATGTCTTGGCAACAAATGAAACTCATGCTGTCAGAGAATTTGTCGAAGAAGCTGCGAAAATACTAGGTATGAATATACAATGGAAAGGAAAAGGAGTGAAAGAGAAAGGTGTTGATAAGAAAACAGGTAAAGTAATAATTGAGATTGACCCGGTATATTTCAGACCAGCGGAAGTGGATGTTCTTATGGGCGACTATAGTAAAGCCAGGAAAAAATTAGGCTGGAAACCAAAGGTTAAGTTTAAAGAGTTGGTGAAAATAATGGTTGAGTATGACCTCAAAGAAGAGAGAAGAAAAGTAAATCTCAAGACATGATCATGAAAAAGAGCAAAATTGATTTGGACTTAAAAAATAAAAAAATATTACTAACAGGAGGATACGGTTTTTTAGGACAACCTGTATTTAATGAGCTCATTCGTAATGGAGCCAAGGAAAAAAATATTTTTCGACCAAGGAGCAAAAACTTAGATTTGAGAATTGCAAAAAACTGTGCAAAAGCAGTGAAAGGAATGGGCATTGTTATAAACCTAGCAGCTACTGTCGGCGGTATAGGTTTCAATAAAAAATTTCCAGGAACTGCTTTTTATAATAATGCCTCAATAGGGATAAATCTTATAGAAGAAGCTCGTAAAGCAGGAGTAAAAAAGTTTGTTCAGATTGGCTCCGTCTGCTCTTATCCAAAAGTTCCACCAAGAATTCCGTTTAAAGAAGAGGATTTGTGGTTAGGCTATCCAGAAGAAACAAACGCCCCGTACGGTTTGGCAAAAAAAATACTTTTGGTTCAACTTCAAGCTTACAAAGAACAATACGGTTTCAATGGTATTAATCCAATCTTAGTTAATCTGTACGGTCCTAGAGACCATTCTGATCCAGCCAACTCTCATGTTCTCATCGCACTAGTACGAAAATTCATTGAGACGAAAGAGAAGAATAAACCTGAAGTTGTAGTGTGGGGCACAGGTCGCGCTAGACGAGAATTTTTGTATGTAGATGATGCGGCTCGAGCCATCGTTCTCGCCACAATGAAATACAGTAATGTAAATCCAATAAATATTGGTAGTGGTTTTGAAATAAAAATAAAAGATTTAGTTAAACTTATCACCAAAATTGTTAATTATAAGGGTAAAATTGTTTGGGACACCACCAAGCCCGACGGTCAGCTTCGTAGAAAACTCGATGTCTCAAAAGCTAAGAAGGAATTTGGTTTTGTTTCAAAAGTAGATTTTAAAACAGGACTTAAAAAAACTATTGATTGGTTTATCAAAAATCGCCCAAAAGATTAGGAAAAATTTAGTGTCTTAATAAATTCTCTTTGTTCTTCAATAAGGTCGTTTGGTAATTCTTTAAAATATTTCAATTCCGTTGCGTTATTATCATGATTAAGCTCTCCTCCTTTAGGGACAGCCTCAAATATTAGACTAATTGAATGAGTATCTCTACCAAATCTTTTTTCATTCAAATATTCAATATAACCAACATGTTTAATTAAATCTACCTCAAGGCCAGTCTCTTTTTTTACAATCCTTCTTGTCGCTTCTTCTAGTCTTTCTCCTTTATATACTGTCCCCCAGGAATATGCCACTTCCCTTCATATGGCTCAATTGAACGCAAGGGTAACAAAATCCCATCTTCGCTTTTGATAATAATATCAACACAAAGTCTTGGAACTTTCTCATATATTTCTCTAAAATCTTTTTCTGTTAATTTCATTGGAAAGTTTTTACTAAAAATCTGACTTCCTTTTCGGTCATATCTGGGTTATTACCAAAATAAAACCCGGTGTGGTGAATTCTTTCAGCATTTTTCAAAGAAAACTTTTTATTAACATATTTCGAGAAAAAAGCTTGGTTGTTTATATTACCGGCAACTATCGGTCTAGTCTCAATACCTACTTTCTCTGCTTTCTTTATATACTTATCTCTGGTAGATTTATCTTTACAAATTAGAGGAAGGGCAAAATTTGAGATTTTTGTCAAACCTTTTGTGTTCATCTTCACAAAATCTGGATTGGAATAGATTTTCTCAAATTGTTTATAATTACTCTCCCGTTTGTTCACCATTGTATTCAAATATTTTAACTGGTTCGAGCCAAGAAATCCCTGTATCTCGGTCGGTCTAAAGTTGTAACCGATGTCATAAAAAGTGTATTTACCATAAAACTCATCCACTTTATATTTCTTCCTAAATTTTTTTTGTTCAAAGGGTGTAAGATGACGATCCCAGCCGTGAGAACGGACAATCCGAAGCATTGTGTCAATCTCTCTATCATTAGTACAAACCATACCACCTTCTATGGTAGATAAATGATGCCCAACATAAAAAGAAAATGTTGAAGCAAAACTAAAATTACCAAGTTTGGTCCCTTTGTAAACAGAACCCAGAGATTCACAATTATCCTCTATCAAAAGAATTTTATTATTGTTGCAAAAATTTCTTATCTTATCCAAATCACTACAATAACCCAGTAGATTTGTTATAAATAAGCACTGAAACTTATGTTTTTTATAAGATTCTTCTACTTTTTTAGAAGAAATATTTAAAGTCTCTAATTCTATGTCAATCGGCACCGGCTTCAAATTCATGGTGATAAGAGGCATAACATTTGTAGCCCAAGTCACAGCAGAAAAACCAACACAGTCCCCTGCTTTTATTTTCTTAAGATTTATCAAAACCTGTATAAGAGCGAGGTTAGCAGAGCTTCCACTGTTGAACATCAATCCAAATTTCCTGCCCTGCCATTTAGAAAAGTCTTTTTCAAATTGAGCGCAATGCTTACCAATAGAAAGCTGTTCCGTCTTTAGAATAAAATCGCAAAGCTGTTTCTTTGTCAGTTTTTCATTATAAAAAGTTGACTTGATTAGTTTTATCATTTCCTTACAACAATATAGGCGACCTTACCATTTTAATAAACATCTGTCAAAAATCATTTATATCTTCTCATGATCATTTCCCATGGCGCAAGAATACCCTCATTGATTATATGGCTAGAAATTTTTGACTCACCTCCAGTGCGATTTACAAAGGTAATTGGAACTTCAAAGAAAGTGCCACCTTCTTTATATAAAAAATACTTAAGTTGCATAATAAAAGCATAGCCCCCCATATCCATTTTTGAAAAATCAATTTTTCGCAAGAGTTTGGCAGATATTACATTGAAACCACCAGTGCAATCGTGTATGGGCATTCGGGTTATCATTCTGCAATAAAGATTGCCCCAGAAACTTAGTGCTCGACGCCAATACTCCCACCCAATTGTATTTCCTCCTTGTATATAACGTGAACCAATTATCACACTAAATTTATCACTTTTCTGTATCATTTCGTTAAGAGATTTCGGGTCATGAGAAAGATCTGCATCCATCATTATTACACTTTTTACTTCTGGATCTTTTATTACTTCCTTAAATGCATTTATGTAAGCCGGACCCAATCCGTTTTTATTTGATCTGAAAAGGAGAGAGAGTCTTGTATAATGTGTTTGCATTTCCTTAACAACTGTAGATGTACCATCTGGTGAGTTATCATCTACTACAAGAATTGAGATGTCGGGAATAATATTAAAAATAATAGGTACTAAAATTTTAATATTTTCCCTTTCATTATAAGTGGGAATAATAATTACGTTTTTCATAAATTATTTACAATCTTTTATTTTTTTTAAAAGAGTGTACTGATCAACCGGATTTGAGATGTAACAAGACTGATTAAAATTAATATTCGTAAGATTGTTAGTTAAAATGTAGTCAAAATTAGAATCGCTGGTCACATTTTTATTTCCAGCTTCCAAAAAATCACCCATTGATAAATATTGTGAATAATTATCACCTCTTAAAAAAATTGAAGTCTCTATGGTATTATAGAATAGTATTTTTTGGGAAGTGTCAATCTCTGATAGAGCCATCTTTAAATCAGTATTCCTAGTTCTTTCAACTACAAATGACGTATCGGAAAGAAAAATCAAATGATAAAACTGAAAGATAATTAGCATTATTGGGATAAGAATTAGTACTTTTTTATAAAATCTTTTATTTATAATTTGTGATAGAGCTAAAATATAAGCAGGGAATAATAAGTAAAGCAAGACATGCGCAGGAAAAAAATAACGATACCACCCTGTCCCAGTTAAGTAAGTTATCCAGTTTAAAATTATAAATGAGAAAATTATAAATTCTGAACTACTTAATGTTTGACTAATTTTATTTCTAAATTTAATTAAAAAAGTTAGGGCAACAATCCCAAACATCAATATAAACAGTATCGGAGTGGATTCTGTTGAAAATCTTATAATATTATTAAGAATATTTTGAATAAATGAAATAGAAGACATATCATGATTACTTGCGAGAAAAAAACTTTTAGAAATGAACGTTATGAACAATGCCGCTGTTGAGATGTGAATATAACACCAAATAAGAATAGGAATTATTAATCCAGTAAGAAGAAATAATAAAATTTTACGATTCTCTATTTTTTTAATCCAAAAAAATAGAGTTATTACAAGTGCTAAGGGGATTAGCACAAGAAAAATTGGCTTAGTGGAAGCAGCTAAACCGAAAGCTAAACCGCTAAGTACAGCCCATTTTTTATCATTAAAGCCGCTTTCCTCCAAATAAAGCAAAAATAAAGCACCTAAAACCAAAAAGACCAGTCCAGGAACTTCACCCTGTACGGGCCGACCATTTCCATAAAAAGGAGAGAATGATAGAAGCATTAGCACAGACAAAATTGCCGGATAAAAACTATATCTTTTTTTTGCAAATAAATAAAAAATCATTACCAATGCGAACATGTATAAAATCATAGGTAACCTAGCTTGGACAATACCAGTACCCAAAATTTTGAAACTTAATGCCACAGGGAGAATTACTGGGTAACTAGTGGATAGCAGAAAATTCCTCATAGAGAAAAACTCACCAGTCGACGTCTGTAATCCGAGTACACCGTGAGTCGCCAAGTTTTTTGCTGTTTCAGTAAACACCCCTTCGTCAACCCAAACTTTTGGAGTGTTTTTAAAGTCAAATGTTATTAGAAAAATAGCCAAAGTAAAAACTACTACAAGAATTATATTTTTTGTTTTTGCTGTAAGATTTTCCAGAATCATAGTTTTACATCAGGTGCTGACTCACAGTTATAGACTATGGCTGAAATACTCTTGTCAGTCTTTTTATAAATAACTTCGCAAGAATCTAGATATCGTCTGTAAAAACTATTAGGATCTATCCTTGGAATATTCACTTCTAAATAATGTTCTTTATATAAGTTAAGGTTTACCATCTTTTCTTCAACTCCAAACTTTGGGTCAGTATAAAGCCTTTTGTGATATTTGCCTATATTTTGAATATCATACCCACCATTATCGTTATACACAGTAACAGACTTTATATCATTGTTGTTTTTTATATACTCCACTGCGCCGGCCAAAACCTTTGGAGCAGAACCGTTTATCCATCCAAAAAGATATTCCTCCCTAAAGACGCCATTATATAAAAAACCGAGTGCGAAAATCGATATTAATAAAATATTTCTCAAACTTATTTTAAACCATGCAATCAGAAAAAAAATAGAAGAAATAATCCAGACTAGACCGATAAAAAGAAATGAAACATAAAAACCCAAAGGACCGGAGCCTCCAGTGAATGGATAGAGAAAATTCCATTTAAGAGATAAAATCCTTCCAACCCATTCGGCTTTTGGGTGTAAAGACGGCACGGTATGTGGAATAAATTGGATTAGAACAAGAAAAGCAATAAGTAAAATAAGACTAATAATATGGCTTTTTTTGATGTTTTCAAAAAACTTCTCAAAAGCTCCGGCAAAAACTGCACCGGAAATCAAGCAAAGCGGTATGATTAAAAATTGAAAATATCTATCCAGTGCGCCTATGGAAAAATCAAAAGCAAAAATATAAAAGAAAATTCCAACAAAAATAAAAAGATAAAATACTCTGGTTTTTCTAAATATTTCCTTGCCGGCAAGGAAAGCCGGAAGTATCAAAAGCGGTGAGGTATAAAGGATTGATTTGAAAAACTGTATGAATGTCTGCATCCATCCCCTGCCGGCAAATACAGCAAAATGTTCCCAATACTTAAGCGCATAAGAAAGATTGAAGAAAGGAAAAATAAACTTGGCCAATAAAAGAACGAAAACCAAGATGGTGCCGCCACCAACAGCATATAACAAATATTTAAGAATTTTCTTTTTATCTCTGAAAACCTGCTTTTCCACCAAAAAATCTAGAAATATTGTAATAATTGGCAAAATTGCACTGACTTTTATAAGAAAACCTCCGATTGCACCAATTATTATAAGAGCCAACCACTTCCAATTTGAGGCATTGTTGGGAAGAGATTCTTTCCATTTAAAATAACCAATAGACATTATTAAAAAGAGCATCGGCATTACCGCCCCGTCAACATCAACCATAAGCGTTGCCAAAAGTGAATAAAAAGAAATTGTAAAGAGAAAAATCGTCCAGAGGGCCACCTTTTTACTGAAAATAGTTTTGGATAAATAAAAGAGTAGGAAAAAATTCAACATGCCAAAAATAAACGGTATGAACCGAAAATTCATATCTCCAAAAACCGGGCCAATTTTGGTGTAAATAAATTCAGTTAGTGGCGGATGAGGGACAGTTCCCGGAGTGATAATTTCCGGATGAGAATAAAGCACCCATTTATATTCATCCTGATGATAGGGGAAATGAATAGCGAGGATATGTATCGCCACAAACAGCAAAAATATCACTGTAAAAATCAAAAGTTCTTTTCGAGATAGCGTCATATTTGTATCTTCCTTTAAACTATAACAAAAAATCTGCTTATTTTTAAATGAAACCGATATTGATTTTTTTATAGGGTGTGATATAATGCTACCAGAGGAAGGTGAGGAATGTTTGGATGGATTTTGAAGAAGTGGGCAATCCACGACCCACTCCCGGAGAAAGTAACGGCTATCGTGGCTGTCTCCTACGGAGCCACGAAAACAGGCCTAACAAACGCATCTGAAGAAGTGGTAAAGCAAGTATTGCTTGTCTCCCAAAGATTCCCAGATGCCAAGATTTTTTGGGGGAGCTTTGCACACGGTCCATCCCATACAATAGAGATTTCGGAAAAGCAGGGAATATTCCCTGCCGAGCAAAGTTTCTATATTGGGAAGGTCACCAGTACAACGGATGAATGTTTGGCGATCAAACGATTGATCGCTCAAACAAACTCGGATTCAAGTTCTATTGTGATTGTGGCGGAAGAATGCCACTCACGCAGATGTAGGATGGTATGGAAATACTTCTTCAAGAATTCAGAGATTTGCTTCCACTCCATCCCCGCCCGAGAAGCTGAGGATCCTGAGAACCCAATGATATTGCAACGCAATTGGAGAATCTGGTTTGTTGCAAACATTGTCGGTTGGGTAGTTTTCAAAACAGTCGGAATCCCTCGAATGGCTCGGTGGAACTTTCATCAGCCAACGTCATGACACGGCTCGCATCACAAGTGGTGCGAGCTGGTTTTTTTATAAATTTTTAAATCTGTATTTAAATATGAGTGGGAGCATCTTAAATCCTAGTTTGGCTGCTTTCCAAATACTTCCGGTATACATTGATGAACCAACGCGAGGTTTAAACATTACTGGAATTTCTATTGGAGTAAATCCTTTTTTTATAGTCCAAATCATAAGTTCTGGAGACCATTTCCCCCCACCTTCTGATAAATGAAAGAGCGGTTTTATTTTTTCTAAAACTTCTCTGTTTATGAGTTTATATGTACATCCTACATCAGTTAGAGTCGGGCCGTTATGTATTACTTCCAAAAATTTGGCCACAGCCCAATTTCCAAAACGCACAGGAAATGGCATAAACGCATCTGACCATATAATAGCTCGTGAGGTTCTCGTGCCAAAAACTACCGAAAAGTCGTCGCTATATAAAAGAAACTTATGAATATCTTCTGGCTCAAAAGTTCCGTCTGCTTCTGTCATAACAATCAAATCTCCAGTTACCTCGGACAGCCCCCGCATATAAGCAAAACCGTAGCCTTGCTTTTTCTCAACTATCCTTTTGGCTTTAGTTTTTTCAATTTCTTCTCTGGTATTGCCGAGGGCGTTGTTATCAACTACTACAACTTCATCTACCACTCCGGTAGCAAAAAAACCTTGGATGACAGACCTAATTGAGCCTGCTTCATTATATGTTCCGATAACCACACTAACTTTTTTGCTTTTATACATTTTATTAATACTATTTAATTTCCACTACAAGTCTATCAACTAGCTCTTTTAAGCTCTGCGACTCAATAAAAGATTTAAGTTCATCTTGGATTTTGACTTGCTCCTTTGGCTTTAACAGTCTTTGGATAGATTCCGCTACCTCATCCGGTGAAGTGCCAGTAATGCAGATTGTCGGCAAGAAATCCGATAGTGAAGAATTTGAGACCAAAGGCACTGTCCCGCAAGCACTTGCCTCAACTATTGTTTTATCGAAAGAACCAGAGGGAGTCAGATTTAAACAAATTTCATAACCGCTATAAATTTCTGGAAGTTTTTCTGGGCTCACTGCCTCTTTCCAAGAAATAGTTTTGGATAAATTATTATCCAAAACATATTTTTTTAGATTTTCAAAATATTGTAAGTCTTTGGTGACGACTGGACCGATAACGCTCAAAGAAACTTGTATTCCATGAGAACTCAAAATCTTTATCGCATGAAGTGCGACTTCTATCCGTTTTACTGGAGAAATCCTGCCAACCATACAAACGGAATATTTTTGACGAACTACTCCTGGGACTGGTTTGAAAATCTTTGTATTAATACCAGCCGGCATAATAACAGTTTTAGAAAACTTTGCAGTAAAAGATGATTTTGATGTGCAAAATACTTTTGTAGACATAGCAACAGCTAATCTTGTCTTCAAGCTACCTTTTGGATGATTTCTCCAGAGATAAACGGGGATGCCTTTCAATTTCCAATATAGCCCAGCAAGCAAAACGTACTCCTCGTTCATATGCACAAAGACTCTGTCATATGTTCCGCTAATCAAAAAAAGATATTTATATAAGTTTTTTACAAAGCTAATTTTTGAAACTCCTCTTTCCTTGCCAAGCGAATAAACAGTAACATTTTTGGGTAAATCAAATTTTCCTTTTTCTAAACAAATCACTTCTACAGATTCGAACTTAGTAGATAACTCTGTTAGCCAAGTATGGAAAAAACCAAGGACAGTGTCATTTTTATCTATTTTCTGGGTAATTATTATAATTTTCATATTTGGCTTTATTATATTTGAAAACTATATTCCGAGAAATGAAAAAAGTACAGCAGGCAACAAGAAGTCCAACTATAATTTGAGACAAAATAACTTGAACATGGATGAAGTCAACAAAAATGTACATGAGAAGAGTGTTGAGACTAAGACCCAAAAGCGAAGTGCCAAGATACATCACCACTTGTTTGTGCGTCCGTTGTTCATGACTTTTAAATGTCCAGAATTTATGCAAAGTAAAACTAACAATAAAAGCTAAAATAAAAGCGATGATAGCCGAAAGAAGATAGTGGATACCAAAAATATTGTGCAACAAATATAATACGATTAAGTCTGTCACTCCAGCAGAACCACCAGATATTAGATAGCGTAGAACAACATGCTTGCGAAGTAATTCAAACCCCCAGTTTATGAATTTTTCAATCATTTAGCAATTTTTTAAGCAAACTAACATATTTTTCCGCGTATTTTTCTTTTGATATCGCTATACTTTTAATACTATCCTGCATTTTATGTTTAAACAACTCTCTTTTACTATTATCGGAAATAATATCCAAAATACCGGCCGATATGCATCCAGTGTCACAAATCCTGCAGACTAAGGAGTTCTGGCCATTTATAAAAAGACCGGTCTTGGCAATGCCAACAGAAGTTGTAACTATGGGACAGCCGCTAGCTCCAGCTTCCATAAGGGTCATTCCATAACCTTCGTATTCGGAAGTAACCAAAAAAAGGTCGGCCGATTTATAGAGCGGCACCAGATCCTTCTGCCAGCCAACAAAAACAACATTGTTCTCCAACCTCAACTTAATGACCATATTTTCCAGAGCGCGTTTCTGTTCCCCAGAACCAGCAATCACTAAACCACTATGAGGAAATTTTATTAAAACATTTTTAAAAGCTTTTAGAGCAATATCTATTCTTTTCTCCTTTGCTAGTCTGGAAGCCATCAGAATAATAAATTTGAATTTGGGAAATTCCTGATTTAAACCTCTTTTAGGCAAAGTGTTTGATATTTTTTCTATATCAACAAAAACGGGCAATATCTCTATTATGTTTTTTGTTTTTGGAAAATGTTTGACTAGAGATTCCTTTAGAAAATCGGCTACTACTCTTATACCATCTGCTTTTGCAATAACAATTTTTGACAAAAATATGCGAGCAAGATTTAAAATTGAGTTTTTAAAATGTGAACTGAAAAAATCGGTATGAATTTGGATTTGAAGGGGCAGACCAAACCTTTTTTTTAGTCTCGTCCCGACAAAACCTGTCTCAAAGGGATCTTGAGTAGACAAAACGGCATCACTTAAATTTCCAATTTTCAATTTCCAATTTCCAATAATTTGGCTCCCGATCTTTATAGCATCAAAAATATAGAACAACTTACTAATTGAGTTAGTGGGATAAAGAAATAAATTACTTCCAACTTTTTTACTTTCGGCTTTAGACTTTTGACTTGTCGTGAAAACGACTATATGTAACTCGTCCATCTTTTTAGCATATTCAAGAGATCTGGAAAGTACTGTGCTTCCATCCTCAAATAATTTTCTATCTGTGCTTATGGATAAAACTTTCATGTTATTTAAGATTTTTATAAATATCTATAAATTCTCCAGCCATTTCCTGCCAAGTATGAGTAAAGTTAAACTGTTTTATCTTGTCAATTACTCGTTTATATTCCTCTGGATCCAGAAGTTTCAATATGGCATTTTCTATTTCTTCTTCGTTTAGTGGATTGACAAAAATTCCAATATCTCTAATTCTGTCATAAATTCCAATTTCCTTGGTACAAATAAATGGTTTGTTGTAGCGAATGGCATCAAGTATCATGTTCGGGCTTATATCACCCAATGACACTTGGACTATGGCGTAAGAGTGTTTTATTTTTTCCATAAATTTCGGGTATGGCAGGTTTTTGGTAAACAATTCAGCGTCAGGATAAGAGGTCTTAATTCTGGTCCAAACTTTTTTTATGGTATCAAGATTTTTCCATTTTAATATTCTAGTTGAAGCCACGAAAACTTTTGACTTTGGCTCAAAAATTCCCTCTTTTGAACCATAATAATTTTCCACAACAAAAGTTTTGTCTTCTTTCAAGTTGTAAGCCGAGATAAAAATTTCTCTCTGCCAGTCAGTTGAGAAAACAATACCGTCCGCCTTGTTGAGTGTCCATTGGGTCAAGTTAAAGATTATTTTTTCTTTGATTGAGAGACGTTCTAGTTCTTCTTTATAGAAATTTCGAAACATAATTTTTTTGCCGGTTCTTTCCACGTATTGTTCCCAAAGAAAATCTCCTCCCGTTCGTATAAGGCATTTTTTTCTAAAAATCTTTGAAGCCAAAACGGTCGGCAAGCCGACAGAAAACGTATCTAGGGCTAGAACCCAATCAGAGGAAAGAATTTTTGGAATAATTTTTAGAAAAAAATAAGCATGACGGAACCCGGTAGGTAAATAATTCTCCAGATTGTAGGTTTTAACTGCAATAGTATTTCCCTGACTTTCAAAAGCTAATTTGAGATTCTTTGCATATTGAGCTGGTCCGCCAATTTTTGGCGGATATATGCCTGTTGTAATAAGGATTTTAGCCATATTATTGCTTAAATTCGGTCAAAAACAGCTCCCATTTGATTTGCTATGCGATCCCAGGAATAGCCCCCTAATACGCGATTTTGGGCCTTTTGGACGATATTATCCCTTAAAGTCTTGTCGTTTAGCAGGGTCATAACAGCCACTTTAATACTTTGGGGGTTATCTGGCGAGGCAAAAAAACCAGTTTCTTTGTCGTCTACAAAATCCGGAATACCTCCAACCGGAGTGGCAATAACCGGCAAACCCGCGGCCATGGCCTCAATAAACGAATTGCCAAAACCTTCAGACCGACTTGGCCTTATAAAAATGTCGCAAACAGAAAGATATTTAGGAATATCTTTGTACGGCAGAAAGCCCAGAAATTTTACTCTGTCTGAAACTTTAAGTTCTTTGGCTTGTTTTTGTAAATTCGGCCCTTCATCTCCTTTGCCGATTATTAAAAGAGAAATATTTTCAGGTAAAAGAGTCAGAGCCGAAATAATATCATCAATGGCATTCTTTCTGGCTAAACGGCCCGATGTTACCAGAAAAACATCACCTTCTTTTTTGGCCAAACTTTTTTTTATTTCTATTTTGGTTTTGTCCTCAATCTTTTGAGAAAAAATTCTAACATCCACGCCGTTCGGTACCAAAAAAACTTCCTTCTTATAACCATTTCTCTTTGCCTTATTTAATAAAAAGTTACTAATACCTGTTAAAAAATCTGTCTGCCAAAGGGCCAGTTTCCAAGACAGAGCGATAAGACCTGCCCATTTGTATTTAAGGTGACTTTCCGAATCCCCTTCTTGCAAAGTCAAAATGATTGGTATCTTTTTTCTTCCTGATAATTTTCGAAAGATGTTATATAAAAAACCTGCACCACTCCCAAAAGTTACCATCATGGCCCAAAAACAAAAATAATTATTTTGTTTGTAGAGCTTTGAAACAAGCCGAACCCCGACAAAAGGTAAAATCAACTTATCTAAAACAACTCTGCCAACACCTGTTCTATAAACATTTACATTTCCAATTTTTTCAAATTTTGGTGAGTTTTTTTGTAATCTCGCGGTTATTAAATCAAAGTCAAAGTCGTTACCCAACCTATCTGTTATTTCTTTTATGGCCACTTCCGCCCCGCCAACAAACGGATAATATGCGGTAGAGAAAATGAGAATTCGTCGTTTTGAATTATTTGTGGCCATTTTAGTTTGTATCACGAGTCACAGTATTAGTGAAATTTAATTTTAAATTTAAAATTTTAAATTTAAAATTTATTTTTGATCATCCATTTTGAGGATACTTCTCAAAACATCCTCCGGCACTTCAGTCGTAGCTGTTGCCTTATATGATTTATTGCCTTCACTTCGTTCCGGCGAAATACTAGATGTATTTTTTTCTGTTTTTATTTCAGCTGGTTTTTCAGACTTTTTATTTAAAACTCCGGCTAAGGCGCTTTTTAGGCCTGACATATTTTCTTGAGAAGGGTTTTTTTTGCTTGAACGCATCAATTCTTGTTTTTTTCTTTCTGCCTCGATTAAAGCATTTCTATCCGCATTTTGCTTATCTTTTTCTTTTTTAATCCTTTCTTTCTGTTTCAATTCCTCTGCCACTCTTAGAAAGGCCGTCTTATTGTCATTCAGTTCTTTTTGGGTTTCTATAGATTTTGAAAATGAATTTGAAGAATTGCTATTTTGCATTACCGGTTTTTCACCAACCATTCTGGCTTCTCTCAATACGATGTTGGGAGCGTGCCAATCTACGATATTTTTTTCAACAACTGCTCTAGGTTTGGCAAATTGCTCTCGCGAATTTTTTATGACTTCCGTCCTGAAACTTTTATCCGGAGGCGAAAGAAGGGGTAATGTGGTGGCAGAAAAGGGCTGGCTGGAAACTCCGTCTATCATCAGTTTCAGATAAATTTGAGCAAAACCAAGATTGACCAAGTCTTCCGCTGTGAAAGTCGGAGCAAATTCCTTCTCCAAAACTTCGGCATCAAAAGCTCCGACACGAAATGTAACCATCGTTCCGACGTTTCCAAAAACCGCATCCCTGACCTCTTCTTCCATCTGCTCAATGTATTGGTGGGCGATAGTCAGGTTGAGTTTATATTTTCTAGCTTCAGACAAAATATCAGCGAAGGATTTATTGGCAAAAGACTGGAACTCATCCACATAAAGATAAAAATTGGGCAATTTTGCAAGCTCGGAATCGCTGGCATCGGCTCGAGACATAGCCGCCAGATAAATTTTGGTGATAAGCAAAGAGCCAAGAAGATTGGCGTTTCCTTCTCCAACTTTGCCCTTGGAAAGGTTAATAATTAGAATTTTTTTCTGATCCATGAACTTTCTGACATCAAAACTGGACAATGACTGGCCGATGATGTTTCTGACCAATGGATTTGAGGTAAACTGTCCGACTTTGTTTTGAATGGCCGGAGTGGCTTCAGCAGCAAAACGCTCTGTGTATTTTGCAAACTCATCAACCCAAAAAGATCGGACTGACGGATCTTTAACATTGTCCACCACTTTTTTTCGGTAATCCTTATCAGAAAGCATCCTGTTTACACCTAAAAGAGTGGCTCCCGGAAATTCAAGAAGAGCCAGAAGAGTATTGTTTAAAATATAGGCCATTCTGGCAGACCAGGCATCAACCCAAATTTTTTCAAAGGCGGACATCAGGCCGTTGACCACCAAGTGTCGCTTGTCCACACCGATATCTTCCATAACATTGAAGGAGACCGGGTGTTCCAAATCAAACGGAGCAAAATACAAAACATCTTTTATGCGACTTTCCGGCACATAGTCTAAAAGTCTTTCAGCCGAACCTCCGTGCGGGTCAATAAAAGCTATGCCGTTGCCGTTCTGGATGTCTTGGATGGCCATATTTTCCAGAAGTGTTGACTTACCCATTCCGGTTTTTCCGATAACATAAACGTGTTTTAGTCTGTCTTTGGCCTTAATACCAAACATTATCTTCTTGTTTCTGGCGTCCGTTTCAGCAAAATATGTAACTAGATTGGGATCCATAATTGACATGATTATATAACAAATCATTCATTTTTTATAGTGGCAGTATTTTCAGCACTTGCTTTTCCAATTCTGACCTTAATTTCCAATTTTTAATTTATCTCCCCATGGAAAATCTCCTAAAGGGATGATAATTTTTAAATAATTTTCAATGTTTAAATGTTTAAGTATTTTCAAGCTACACATACGTTAAAAATATGCTATAGCATATTTTTAACGTATGTGACAAAAAATTTCGTTATGTCAGCATTTTCCAATCGGCAACGAAAAATTCACCAGATTTGGAAGCTTTACTCTAAAGCGTCGCTGGTGTATTTATTTGATGCAGACCATAGCATCCAGGAATCAAGGCCGGCGTCATAAGTGGCTTTTATTTCTGCCCGGACTTCTGCCGACCCATAATCCGCGCCCAAATCAAAATCCTGAAGCCATGGACGGAGTTTTTCTTTATAATTTAAATCCTCAATATGACTAACTTTAGTGGTTGTGTCGTTTATTATTTCTGTTGTTGTCGTAACCATATTCATTTTACTGGCACGATCCACAGCTGACATCATTGAAAAATGAACAACCTCATACGGGTACTTGGCCGGATTCTGAAAACCTTGAAAATTCGACGAGTAATGGGATGGATAGACCATTGGAGAAACATAATCAAAATAAGGGAAGGTATTTTCCAATAACTGTCCGATACCCATATCATCTTTAGCTGAAGTAGTCATGCCAAATAAATCTGCCGAAATTTTCAACCTCTCTTCCCCCGAGGCGTCGCCTAGGGGAATTAAGCTATCGCGAAGATACGCGAAAAAACTCTTCATTACTAGAGTTTTCGGCGTGGTTGAACTCCATGGATAAGAAATATCTTGCATATTTCCATCAGACGGAAAACGAATATAGTCAAAATTAATTTCATCAAAACCGATTTTGCGAGCTTCTTTGGAAAGTAATACTATGTAATCCCAATATTCTCGTGACCCCGGATCAATCCAAGAAATGCCCTTGTAGTCTTTCCAAACTGCCTCTCCGGCCAAATTTTTGACCGCAAGGTCGGGACGAAATTTTACGAAATATGCATCTTGAAAAACGGCAATGCGAGCTATTACGTAAATACTTTTTTTGTGGAGACTTTCAATAAATTCTCGTAAATCGGGATTGCGAATATCTTCCGAACCATATTGTTTAAGAGCGGCATTTTCCACCGGAAAGACAATTTTCCCACTATAGTCTTTTATATCTATAACAATTGCGTTAATTTCTGTGTCATCTATGAGCTTGACTAGATCGTTCCGCAGTTTGACATTTGAAGCTGTCCAGCTAGTTAAATAAATGCCTTTGACCGGTTTGGGAGTGGAAACATAAGAAGGTGTAAAAATAATTTTCTCTGGGGCTATAGCGGAAAGAGAACTTGTTGAATTTTCTAAACTAAAAACATAATGGTCACTTAATGCTTTGGGTAATAAAATAAAAAAAAAGACCAGGAAAAAAAGTAAAACGACAGATAGCAATACTGCCTGTCTATTCTTCGCTAAAATAGCTCTCATACTATTTCTGTTTTCTTTGGAGCAGGTTTTCGACGTGGTTTCGGTTGGATGTCCACAAACGCTCCTGCGTTAGGAACGACACTGTCTGGTATAGGAGGCGGGGTCGGCGGTACGTATGAAGCTTGTGGAATTTCTGTAAAAACTGTGGGTGTTTTGTCTTTGCGTTTTACTATTTTTATATTTTTTTTCGGTAAGACAATCTTGATAGACAAAAATATAAGGAAAAGACCCGATAGGACCACAAAAACTGTTTTCCAAGAAGTCGGCACACCTAAAAACGGGATGAGAAAAATAAAAATCCCAAGAAAAAATGTGCTTTTACGAGTAATGACCATGAAAGTATTATACAACCATTAGAATTTTTTGTAAAAATTTTGGTGTGTCTATTGTACCAAATCCGAACCTATTTTCAAAATCGGTAATGTGCCACGCGCGGAGCGCGTGGTGGCTCTAAATTAAATCGTACGCTCCACGAAAGCCCCGCCACCGCCTCGCTTCACTCGGCAACCCCAAAAAGAAAAAATGTTCCTTTCTTCTCTGATTTTTCGCGGGGTAGATTTTTTCTAAAATGGAAAGGACATTTTTCTTTGGGGTTCTGCCCATAAAGATATTCGGGCAGTGTGGCGGGGCTTCAATTCGGACTCGGTTTTGCGAAAACTATTTTCTGGGGATATGGA
>Ga0209541_10000874_pt1 | contig 59867 bp, 60 predicted proteins | sample RifCSPlowO2_01_FD_184027 | JGI IMG/M metagenome (GOLD analysis project Ga0209541, IMG submission 184027) | Groundwater microbial communities from Rifle, Colorado - Rifle CSP2_plank lowO2_0.1 (SPAdes) (version 2) | ecosystem: Environmental > Aquatic > Deep subsurface > Groundwater | place... | reverse complement strand
AAAAGCTCATCAGCGGCGGCCATATATTGTTCGGGGTTATTGATTATCTCATTATGTACGCCTTTTACCGATACGAATCCGTCGAATTGGTCTTTTGTGACATTTTTTTGCATTTTATCCATCGGGAAGACGACATCGTCTACCCCGGCAATAACAGCCACACCGACTCCTTTTTTTTGCATGTCTTCTAAATTTTTCTGAATTTCTATTCTGGATATGCCTATCTCTTCTTTTATTGAGCGTGCCGGCTTTTTTACGATGTATTTTATTGCCTCTTCCACAACAGTTGCTATGCGCTCTTTTTCTTTTTCATCATTGCTTAAAACAAATTTTTTAAGTTCTTTCATGAGCGAAAGGCTAAATCTTCCCGCGAGCCCGTAAAAACTATCTTTTCCTGTCAGGCCGGGCGGCGCAATAAACACTATATTACGGAATTTTTCGGGGTTAATGGCGAAAGCAATAGAAATATTATCGACGCCCTCGGAATGAGCGACGGCATCTACCTTATCTATCTTTTTCTCTTCCAGAAGCCGCAACAATGCCGTGGCGTTACGCAATATCTCCATGGGGTATTGTCGTTTCAGTTTTTCATCAATCTCATTTTCGCTCACATTTTCTTCGGTGCGTTCAAGCGCAAGCACTCTTCTGTTTTTTTCAAATAAAATTTTAATGGAATCTTTGAATACTTCAAGTGAAGCTGCCCATCCGGGCGCCAACAAAACCGGAACTTCTGTCTTCAAAACATCCGGCCCAATATCCATCGCCTCTATTTTTCCGTCCAAAACATCGATCGCTTGTCTGCGGGCAAACTGAATCTCAAAATCTTCTTTTAAAACTTCTTGATTAAATTGTTCCATACTATTTAACATAATGCTTTTTCTTGATTATGGAAATCTCTTCTTCTTCGAGGCCGATCTTTTTTGACTTGCCGGCTTCGGCGAGTTTTTTAAGGTCTGATTCTGAAAGGGAATTGAATTCAAACGCGCGCTTTTCCAAATATTCTTCCGTATTTTTTTCAGGATCATCTAATACTTCCTCCATTAAAGCGTTAATAATAAGGCCTATTTTAATTCCCTGCGGATTACCTGTAATCATTTTTATTTTGTCGCCGTTAATTTTCATCATTTTCGGAGACACCGGATCCCGCTGGAGCTTTTCCACAAGAAACCTGAAGTGACGCAGTTTGTACGGCTCCGCTTTCGGCACACCCGAACCGATGCGGTCGCAGATGCGCACACGGATTAAGTCTTCCATATCTTCCGGTCCGACTCTTCTTATCAGCCTTCTTACTGAAGACTCCGACACTTCGTCCACGTTGTAGTAAAAAAGATGAAACCTGACCAGCTTCGCAACTTTATCCGTAAAATCTTTTCCGTATTTCATGCGTGACAATATTTTAGAGGACATTTTTTCGCCTATCACGTCATGATTGTAAAAAGTCGAGTCGGGGCCGTCGCCGTGCTTCGCACGGGGCTTGCCGATATCGTGAAAAAGCGCGGACATACGGACAACAAGCGGCCAGTGCTCTTTGGCGGCGCAATCAAGTGCCTTTACATTGTGTTCCCAAACCGTATAAATATGATGTTTGTTTTGGCCGACTTCCCAGCCTTCTTCGAGCTCGGGCAGAAAAATTTTTAAAATCCCGAGCTCGCGCATTTTTTCAAGTCCCCTTGAAGGAACTTCCGACATCAAGGTTTTTGAAAATTCGTCGCGGATGCGCTCCATGGCAATCAATTTTAAAAGGCGCGCTTTTTCTTTTAAAGCACTGAAAGTTTTTTCTTCTATTTTAAAATCCAATTCGGAAGACAGGCGTATGGCCCGCATTATGCGGAGCGCGTCTTCGTCAAAACGTTCAAGCGGATCTCCGACCGCGCGGATTATTTTTTTCTCTAGATCTTTTTGCCCTCCAAATGGATCAATAAGGCTCACGCCTTCCGTTTCGCTAGCGCTTAACCCTCTCTTCGGGGGCTCCGACGCGCGTACGCGCTCCGAAAGGTGTTCGCCTTTTAATTGACCCATTTCAATCCGCGCTGCTATAGCATTCACGGTAAAATCCCGGCGGGCGAGATCGTCCTCCAGTTTTTCCGCGAATTTTATTTCATCGGGATGCCGTTTATCAGAATATTTTCCTTCGAGGCGGAAAGGCGTAATTTCTATCGTACGAAGCTTTGGGTCGTCCGAATCCGTAACCACGCTTACCGTCCCGAATTTATTTTCATAAAAACTTTTCGGAAAAAGCTCCTGTATTTTTTCAGGCTTGGCATTGGTTGTAACATCCCAATCCTGCGGAGAGCGGCCTATAAGCAAATCCCTTACGCATCCGCCGACAAGATACGCCTCAAAGCCGGCGCTTTCCAATATCGCCACCGCCGCTCTTATTTCTTTTGGTATTTGAAAATTCATGCGTTATTTTGCCCTTGCCCCCCTGCCCGCAATGCTACGCATAGCGTTGCAGGCGGGGATTCGAACTACTTTTTATAATTACGCGCCCTGAGGGATTTGAACCCCCAACCTCTTGGTCCGAAGCCAAGCGCTCTATCCGTTGAGCTAAGGGCGCATATAAAGCTATATTAGCCTATTTTTTCCTACTTGACAAGCTCATTAAAAAAGAGTATAATAGGACTAGAAAACATGGGTTATTGCTTCCAACAGGACTGCGAAGGCCAAAGTGCGCAAAGTCATTTATACAAAGACATAGCACTCACATCTGGCTTCCGCGGCCCCAATGGGAGCAATAATTTTAAATAATATTGGCGGTTTGAAAACAAAAAAGGAAAGGGAAAGGAGGGTGCTCGTTATGAAATTTGGAGATCCGATACACACGAATAAGCCAATTCGGTCGTCACACGCAGGAAAAATATTGCCGAGAGACGGCACCTTCGTGAGGGCTATAGAAAACATGGGGCGCTTGCTGATTCTGGTTGATTTCGGAGCGGCGGGCACAGAATACATCTTTCCGGACGACATCGCGGAAGAAAAAACAGAGACCCACTAACCGTTTTGGAAAGGAGAAAGGTCATGAGAGACGAAATGGATTTCAGTCAGTACGATGTTAACGGCGACGGATTCGATAATGAGCCGCGGTTTCGCAAGATTCACCGCGAAAGCTTGCCGTCGGTCATTACAGGCGGGGTTCGAGTAGATCGATCCCACAACAAGGTGCGGGGTGTAAAATTCACGGAAATTTTTACACCTCCTGTCGTATCATCCAGACTTCTCGCACATAGTGAGGTTGCTGTCTTCGAAAACGGCGAGGCAAGCGCGATTCACTTTCTCGTGGAAAAGATCAAGAGCCAAGACATCATCCAATTGGCGTTTCAGATGCAGATGCTGTTAGGACTTCAACTCGAGACCATTTACATGCAGATGTGTGCAGCCTGGCTTCGTGATACTGCCGACGAGTATATCGATGAAGACGGTATCGACGAAGGCAACCATTACCGTTGGGCTCACAGATATCCGCGGCTGACTGATTTTGCAAAAACGCATTACGAAGAATTTCGGAAATTCCAGGAGGCGATCAGTAAGTTTCTCGTATTGCCGGACCTCGAAAAGCCGCAAAAAACAGCCAAAGAGATCAAAGCGCAAAGAGACACAGATTTCGTCGCAATGAGAAAAGAATACGATCGGAAACATCCGAATCTTTCCAAGGCTGCCTGAACCCTTCCTCAAATCCGCCATAGGCCTCCACGGCCGGCCCCACCATTCATTCGGTGGGGCTTATTCTTTTCTATTTTCTTTTCTTCCCGTGAAAAGCTTTGTGTATATCGCCCAACTGTCTGTCGGTAAAATGGGTATAAATTTGAGTAGTTGAAATATTCGCGTGTCCGAGCATGGCCTGCACGGAGCGCAGGTCGGCGCCGTTTTGCAGTAAATCTGTGGCAAAGGCATGCCTTAGCACGTGCGGGGTGACTTTTTTGGTAATGCCGGCTTTGACGGCGTATTTTTTTATCATTCTTTGTATTGAGCGCGGCGCAACGGGAAATAAGTATTCCAGCCCAAGGCTGGCCGACCTTGGGTCGGCGCTGATTTTATCTCTTTTATCTAAGTAGTTGCTAATCGCTTTTTTTGCGCTGTCTGAAAGGAATACGACCCTTATTTTACCTCCTTTACCGCGAACGGAAAATTCCCCGCGTTTTAAATTTATATCGTCAGCTCCCAGCGCGCACAGCTCCGAGATGCGCAACCCCGTGGAAAAAAACATTTCCAAAATAGCCTTGTCGCGCAAACTTTTTCCGGAATTGCCTTCTGGTGCATTTAATAATCTTTCCAGATCCGCGCTTTCCAAAAGGTCCAGCTCTCTTTGGGGAAGCTTGGCAAGCTCTATTTTTTCAGCGTCCAACGACTCTTCATTTCTCCGAGATAAATATTTCAGGAACATGCGAAGAGCTATTATATAGTAGTTCTGCGTCTGGCGGGAAAGCGTCTCGCCCGAGACATCCTTAAAACGGTTAAGCCATAACCTGTAATTTCTGACAGTCTCTTCGGTAATGTCTTTGGGCTTTTGGGCTTTAGAATATCCGAAAAAACGCTTTAAATACCTGTCATAATTCTCAACTGTTTTAAGCGACCGCCCTTTCTCTATTTCAAGATATTCAAGAAATTCCTTTTTTAGCTTTTCGAGGCTGTTCATAGCTCTATTTTAACATATTTTATCGGCTGTTTACTTTTAAAGATATTCGTGCTACATTTATCAGTAATGTTAAAAACCAAACACAAAAAGAAAATAATCGAAGCGCACAAGACTCACGACAAAGACACCGGCTCCGCTGACGTGCAGGTGGCCTTGCTTTCGGCGCAAATAGATGTTTTGACCGACCACTTAAAAAAACACGCCAAAGACAATCACTCCAGAAAAGGGCTTCTTAAAATGGTCTCCAAAAGGAAGAAACTTCTGACCTATATCGCCAAAACCGATAAAGCCGGCTACGAAAAACTTATTAAGAAATTAGGATTAAGAAAGTAAACTAAGAGAAGCCTAGAGGCTTTTTGCGGGTTTCGCAGCCGCGTCCCCGAGCGAGCAGTAGCGAGGCGAGGAAAGCAAAAAGACTGCTCGGATTCGCTTAGTTTGTTATAATAAAAATATGTCGGACATAAAACACAAAAATCAGCGCGTAGCGATTTTTATAGACGCGCAAAATCTTTACCACTCGGCACGTAGCCTTTTCGGCGGACGGGTAAATTTTAAGAACCTTCTCGCAACGGCCGTCGGCGGCCGCCAGCTTATCCGCGCGTTCAGCTACGTTATCCGCACAAAAACCGGCGAAGAAAAATCTTTTTTTGAAGCGCTGACAAAGCTCGGGATAGAGAACCGCGAAAAGGACCTTCAGGAATTTTTCGGGGGCGCAAAAAAAGGGGATTGGGATGTGGGGCTTACGGTGGATGCCATCCGCACGTCGGAAATTGTGGACACGATAGTCATCGCCTCCGGCGACGGTGACTTTGTGCCGTTGGTTGAATATTTAAAAAATCAGGGGCGCAGAGTTGAGGTCATCGCTTTCGGGCGCTCTTCGTCCGGTAAACTAAAAGAAGCTTGCGACGAATTCATAGACTTAGGCGAGGAAGCGGGAAAATACATTATAAAAAGATAAGCAACCTCTCAAATAAGAAAACCGCCGGGGATTTGCCAGGCGGCATTGGTGTTGTTTCTGCAACAAATTATAATGTCTCAATCTTGACCTGCACCACCTTGATTTCCAAAGCGGCACCGCTGCTTAAATCTACTCCTGTTTTCAAATACTCCGGCAACAAATGGTGTGACCCATGAAATTCAATAGGCCATCTTTTTGAAACCGTGGGGCCGTTGTTTTCCTGAAACGAGCTTTCCAAAAACCGCTCTAGAGCGATGAGCGCGTTGAAATTCGCATCTTCGCTGACCAATACAAGCGGAGTACATGCGGAAAATAAATTCTCGTCAGCCAAGCTCTCGGCCATGTTTCCTACCAAAACAAGATATCCTTTCATAATTTCAATCCTCCTGTTTCTTAGTTTATCATATTATATTCAAATTGTCAATACTGACATTTTTGGCTAAATAAATTAGAATTCAGATATGAATTACAAATCAACCATCGTAATCAACAAGGAAGGCAAATGGTTTGTCGCTCATTCTTTAGAATTGGGCGTTGCAAGCCAGGGTAAGACCATTGAAGAAGCGCAGAACAATTTAAGAGAGGCGATTGAGCTTTATTTAGAAGACCAACCGGAACTTAAAAAACAATTATCGCAAAAAGATTCCGCACCGATGGTGACGTCTTTAGAATTTAAGCATGCCTAAAACTTTTTCCGGCAAAGCGCTGATCAAAATATTAAGTCGCAAGTTCGACTTTTACTTTGTTTCGCAAAAAGGTAGCCATGTTAAGTTGCGCAGAAAAATCGGTGGCAAAACTTTTACTACAGTTGTTCCTCTACACAGAGATCTTGCGCCAGGCACATTTAGATCGGTTTTGAAATTAGGTGGGCTGGAAGAAGACGAATTTTGGAAAGTCGTAGAAAAATAAAAAACCGCCGGGATTTCCCAGGCGGCATCATTATACAAATTTAGCAGACATATGTTCTAAAACGAGCCGTCTATTTCCGTATAATCCGCTTGCTGGTATACATTTCGCGCAATTAGGGTCTTTGCGTAACCAATCGTTTCCGCGTTTTACATCGCCCTTATCTTTTTGGACGACGGCTTCCAATACCTCAACCGCATCGCCGCCCAAAAAAATAACAATCTCGTAACCAGTCAGAAAATCGAATTCGTCATAAATTCTTAGCAAATAACAGTATAATGTCATATATTCAGCCTCCTTTTCATAGATTACCATATTATCCAGCTCTGTCAATAATTTGACATTTTTTAATTAAAAAGCTAGCATTTATTTATTATTAATAATCGCGGTGGTCTTTGGATAGGTAGCTCCTCTTGTCGAAGGGCTAAAATCTGGAGAGCACTGCGTCCCGCCAAAGCCTTGGCGAAGGCGGATTACACTATAAACGCATGCAATCTAAAAAATTTACGACTGAAGTCGGCGGTAAAACTTTAACCGCTGAATTTACCGACATGGCCCACCAGGCCAATGGTTCTTGTCTTGTAACTTACGGCGACACGGTAGTCCTTGCGACCGCCGTACAGTCAAGAAACGCGCGAGAAGGAACGGATTTTTTCCCGCTCACGGTTGACTACGAAGAGAAATTTTACGCCGCCGGGATGATTTTGGGTTCGAGATTTATGCGGAGAGAAGGCAAGGCTTCGGATGAAGCTGTATTGGTCTCGCGTCTCATTGATCGCTCAATACGCCCGCTTTTTTCGCAAAAAACCAGAAACGAAGTACAGATAATAATTTTGGCTCTTTCAATTGATGAAGACAACGATCCTGATGTGCCGGCGATAATCGCAACTTCTTTAGCATTGGGAACTTCAAATATCCGCTGGGACGGCCCCATTGGCGCGGTCCGCATCGGAAAAACGGACGGCAAGCTGACCGTAAATCCGCCCTACAAAGAACGCGAAGGAACAATGCTCGACACCGTTATCTGTGGAAAGGACGGTAAAGTGAACATGATAGAAGCCGGCGCTTTGGGCATCGCCGAAGATGAAATGATGGAAGCACTGGAGTCGGCAAGCAAAGAAATAGACAAGCTCTGTGATTTTCAGAAAAAAATAATCGCCGAATTGGGAGTTCCGAAAACGGAAGTGAAGCTCGCGGAAGCGCCCGCCGACATGAAAGCAATGTTCAAAAAAAATATCGTAGGAAAACTCTCCGATACTATCTACATCAAAGAAAAATTAAACAGGTTTGAAGCAATGAACGCGCTCAAAGCGGACTGGATGGAAACTTGTGCGGAATTTTTTAAAGAAACCCCTAGGTCAATCTCCGACGGGCTTTTTGAAGAAGCGATAGACGAAATAGTGCATAAAAACATAATTGAAAAAGAAAAACGGCCCGACGGCAGGGGAATGAAAGAATTGCGCCCCTTGTCGGCAAAGGCGAAAATTTTGCCCAGAACCCACGGCTCGGGACTTTTCTACCGCGGGGAAACACATATACTTTCTATCGCGACATTGGGCGCTCCGTCGGATGTACAGCTGATTGAAGGAATGGAAGTCCGCACAAAAAAACGCTTCATGCATCATTACAATTTTCCTCCGTTTTCCGTCGGCGAAGTAAAGCCGATGAGGGGACCGGCGCGAAGAGACATAGGCCACGGGCACCTTGCCGAGCTCGCGCTCTCCGCGATAATCCCTTCGCCGGAAGACTTTCCGTACACCATCCGCGTTGTTTCCGAAACGCTTTCAAGTAACGGCTCTTCATCAATGGGTTCGGTTTGCGCTTCTACGCTGGCTTTAATGGATGCGGGCGTGCCTATTAAAAAACCCGCGGCAGGAATCGCAATGGGTTTAATGTTGGAAGCGACGCCCGGGAAGAAGTCCGACTTCCCCGGGAAGTCGGACTTCGAAGAGGGCAGTCGCTACAAAATTCTTACCGATATTCAGGGGCCCGAAGACCACCACGGCGATATGGATTTTAAAGTCGCGGGAACCGACGAAGGCATAACGGCGGTGCAGATGGATGTAAAAGTTTCCGGTATTCCTTTAAAAATAATGCGCGAGGCGTTTTTGCAGGCAAAAGAAGCGAGGCTGCAAATTTTGGGCGTTCTTACGAAAGAACTTGCCGAACCGAGAAAAGAACTTTCGCCTTATGCCCCGAGAATACTCACCATGCACATCAATCCGGACAAAATACGCGACGTCATCGGACCCGGAGGAAAAATGATACAGTCTATAGTCGCCGAAACCGGCGCCGAAATAGACATTGAACAGGACGGGACAATCTTCATCACCTCGCCAAGCGAAGAAAGCCTGAAGGCTGCCGAATCAAAAATAAACATGCTTACGAAAGAATTTGAAATCGGCGAAGTATTCGACGGAAAAATTACACGCCTCTTCCCGTTCGGGGCAATGGTTGAGATAGCGCCCAAACAGGAAGGTCTTGTGCATATTTCGGAATTGGCACCCTTCCGCGTAAATCAAGTGACGGACGTTGTCTCCCCCGGAGACGAAGTAAAAGTAAAAGTCGTCGGAATAGACGATCAGGGAAGAGTTAATCTTTCCATCAAAGCTGTAATGGAACTCAAATTAAAATCTCCCGAGGCGCGCGCAAGCGGCGAATCTGAGGCACGGCGCCAGCAAGACTCACGCGAACGCCGAGACGGCGGGGGACATGGCGGAGGAAGAGGAGGAGGACACAGGAGATAATTTTATTGATTTGATTGCAGCTTGACTTCAGAAAGCCCACTTGTTAGGCTTTGGGGTAGAAAGTGAGATTTAAATGAAGAAAATCGTGTCTGTTTTTGTGGTTGCATTTTTTCTGGCAATGCCTATATTTTCTTTTGCTAAAAATTATCCTCTAAATCAAACTCTTGGCGGCAGTTTAAGCAGTAGCGATTTAGAAATACATTTAGCCGGCAACGTTACCAAACAAATTCAGCCGGACGGCAAAGAAAAATATCTCTATACATACAAAATTTATTATGCCGGTAAAAAACCGATTTTGTTCCAATGGACAATTCTTGACCTCGTCTTGAGCGGTAGATATGATTTTCCATTCATATTTCCGATGACCGACGGGAAGTCTTATGAATTCACGCTGTTAAGCGATGAAGCACCCATATGGGCAAACGGAAAAGCAAGAATATTCCGCCAATTAACTCCCGAGACGGGGATTGAAGAATCGCTGAAAGAAATAGGAGCAACAGCTTCAAAGCATGACTTTTATATTCTTAGCCCCGGCGGAGGACAACCAGGCCCGCTTCCTCCGTCGCTGTTAGAACCGCTCCCCGAATAGGGAGTTTTTTTGTGCTAAAATAAACTTATCATGCTTCCCGAAGAAAATAAAAATGACACACTGCCAAATATAAGAACTTTTAAAACGGACGCGTCGTCATATGTCCAGCAAAACAAAGTTTCCGATCTTGAAATTGCGGCTAAAAGCTATGTTGCACAGACAACAGGTCAGCGTGAAAAATCTACCCAAATAAACCATAAAAAAACTATTTTTATCGCGGGCGGAATAGCCGTTTTGGCAATTGCAGGTTTTATGGGTTACGCATACATTAACGGGGGGTTGACGCGTCCCGAGCCCGTGACGGCGGACCCTAAAGCCCCGCCGAAATTCGTGCAAACCGAATCGGAAACCGAAATTATATTTTTATCCGCCGACCGCGGTTCTTTAATAAACGCGATAAAAAACGAGCTCGGTAAACAATTGCAATATGGCACCGCGAATTATCTCCGGATAAAATCGGGTTCTAATTATATAGATTCAAAAACTTTCATCGCGGCCCTCGGCTGGGAAGCGCAAAAAGATTTTATAGAGGCACTTGAACCGGATTTTAATGCGCTCATAACCTACCAGAGTCCCGCCTCGCCGGCAGGCGGGCCGGCCAGCGCGCCTGTTTTTATTTTTAAAACCAAAAATTTTACCAAATCTTTCGCGGCGCTTCTGGCATGGGAGCCGACCATGTGGCAGGACATGAAACCTTTCCTGGATTTGCAAAATATTGATGTAGCAACTTTCTACCAAAAAGCGTTTATAGACGACTCTATAAAAAACAACGATGCGCGCGCGTTTACGGCAACCGACGGCAGAACTATTTTTGAATACGCTTTTTTCAGCAAAAAATTCATTATTATAAGCACTTCCCGCGACGCTCTTGGGCTTATTTTGGAGCGCCTGCTTACATTGCCTCCGCAATAAATTTCTGATAAGCTTACATCTATGACACTAAATTTAGACTTTTTCAAAAAAGCGCTTGAAGATGAAAAAAAGAAGCTTGAGAGCGAGCTCGGGGATATCGCAGTAAGAAATCCCGAACAGCTTTCGGACTGGAATGTAACTTATCCGGACATGAACATAATGAGCGCGGCAAAAGAAGAAGTGGCCGACCAGGAAGAAGAATTTGAAAACCGGTCCAGCCTCGAACTGGGTCTTGAATCGCGCCTGCGCGATATCGCCGAAGCTCTGGCCCGCATGGAAAAAGGCAAATACGGCGTATGCGCCGTCGGCGGGGAAGAGATAGGTGAAGCGCGGCTAAAGGCCAACCCGGCGTCCGTAACCTGCGTTAAACACGGAAACTAAATCTATGTTTCAAATTGACCAAAAATTTCCGGATTTTTCTTTGGAAGTTTATGACCCCGAAAAAGATGATGTAGGAAAGATCTGCCTGCGGGATTTTAACGGCAAGTGGCTGGTTTTGTTTTTTTATCCGGCCGATTTTACTTTTGTCTGCCCCACGGAACTGGTTGATCTGCAAAAGCGGCGTGATGATTTCAAAAAACTGAACGCAGAAATAGTTTCCGTGTCCACCGACACCGTCCACACGCACAAAGGCTGGGTGGAAGCGGAACAGATCTTAAAAGGCATCAAATACAAAATGGCCGCCGACCACAACGGAAAATTTTCCAAAGACCTCGGCATTTATTATGAAGAAAGCGGAAAATCGCACCGCGCGGTGTTTATTATCGACCCTGAAAGCGTTTTGCGGTCGGCTCAGATTGTGGCCGACGATATCGGAAGATCGGCCGGAGAAATTTTCAGACAATTGAAAGCGCTTAATTTTGTCCGCAAAAACCCGGGCCATGTATGCCCCGCAAGCTGGGACGAAGGCGCGCAGACCCTCCGGCCTCACATAAAAAAAGCCGGCAAGGTTTACAAAGAGCTGAAATAAGAAAGCGGCTTTGACTTTTTTTTACAAAGTGCGCTAGAGTTGGCCTGCCTGCCGGTAGGCAGGCGCATTATGGCTATTAAATTACATTCGGCGGAGGTAGTCGGCCTTTCAGGACAAATTGTAGACGTGGAGATAGACCTGTCTCCGGGATTATTTAGTTTTGCTATTGTGGGCTTGGCCGACAAATCCGTCGCCGAATCCAAAGAAAGAATTTCAGCCGCAATAAAAAATCTTGGCGCCAGAAGCCCGCAAAAAAAGAACCAGCGGGTAATAATTTCGCTTGCCCCGGCCGACCTCAAAAAAGAAGGCCCTGTTTTTGATCTCGCTATCGCGCTTTCATATCTTCTTGCCTCCAAACAGGCGGAATTTAACCCGAAAGAAAAAATTTTCCTGGGCGAGCTCGCGCTGGACGGAAGCCTCCGCCCGATAAAAGGGGTTTTGGCTCTGGCGGAAAAAGCCTCGGAAAAAGGCTTCTCCGAAATTTTTGTTCCGACCGGCAACGGCGCTGAAGCGGCGCTGATAGACAATATAAAAGTATACGAAGCGGACTCGCTGGAAAAAATTGTGGAGCATCTTGAAGGAAAGTCTTTGCTCGCCGAGGTGCCCAAAACAAAATTCGGCAATTCTGAAGAACTAAATTTTTTGGATTTTTATGATGTCCGCGGACAGGAATCAGCCAAGCGCGGTCTGGAAATCGCGGCCGCGGGTTCACACAACGCGCTTATGATAGGACCTCCCGGCACGGGAAAAACAATGCTTGCCCGCGCGTTCGCGTCCATTCTTCCTCCGCTGTCAAAGAAAGAGGCTCTGGAGGTGACCAAGATACATTCCATCGCGGGCGCGTTAAAATCCGACGAAGAAATAATTAAAACGCGACCGTTCAGGAATCCGCACCACACTTCTTCGTACGTGTCGCTTGTCGGCGGGGGAACATATCCGAAGCCGGGAGAAATTACTTTAGCCCATAGAGGCGTACTTTTTCTTGACGAGTTCGCTGAATTTGAAAAACGCGTCATTGAATCTTTGAGACAGCCGTTGGAAGACAAGGTTATTACCGTCTCGCGCGCGAAAGCGACTCTCAATTTCCCCGCACAGATAACGATGCTTCTTGCAATGAACCCGTGCCCGTGCGGAAATTTGGGTTCAAATAAATCCTGCGTCTGCAACTCCTCATCAATTGCCAGATACCAGAGAAAAATTTCGGGGCCGATAATCGACCGCATTGACCTTTGGCTCGGCGTCTACGGCATTGACCACAAAAAATTGGAGGACGACGATTCCCCGCGAGAAACCTCAAAAAATATCGCCAAAAGAGTATTTGCGGCAAGGGAAATCCAGAAAAAAAGATTTTCTGACGGCAACCCGTCCGCCGGCCGGGCGGGAATTTTGACCAATTCGGAAATGTCGGTCCGCGACATTAAAAAATACTGCGCACTGGACACCGAATCAAAATCTGTCCTCCAGGCCGCCGCCACGCGCCTTGACCTATCGCCCCGCTCATACCACCGCGTCATTAAACTTTCGCGCACCATCGCCGACCTCGCGGGAGAACGCAATATCAAAAAAGATCATCTTCTTGAAGCTCTTCAATACAGGCCGAAACAGTTGGTTTAAAAATAAAAAAACCGGCTTGACGGATGCGTTAGTCGGTTTTTGGGTTTACGGCCGGTTTTGAATCGACCTTTAAGTTGTTTTCCAAATATTCCCCATCCAACGGGGAGAGATCAAAATTCAAAGATGCTTTTGTAATTAACACCCGCTTCCGCGCCGCGTCTACATTGGGATTTTCTCTAAGCTCGGTTTTAATCCAATCCAGTGCTTTTTGTAAAGACATCTTTTTTATCCTCCTATCCTAAAAAAGATTAGCGTGCCTAAATTTTTTTGTCAAAAAAAACAGCGTTTTAAGAAAATTTCGCGTTCGGGTGTTTTATTTTTAGAAAAAAATCAAAACGGATTCTTGGCGCCTCTTACTTCAAAGTGGATATGGCATCCTGTTGAGTTGCCCGTGTTTCCGACAAGCGCGATATTTGACCCCTGCACGACGTATTGTCCTACCGACGCAAAGATTGATGAAAGATGGGCATAAACCGTCTGTGTGCCGTTGGAGTGGGAGATGACAACATATTTTCCGTATCCGCCGTTCCACCCCGAGGATCTGGCAACCAAAACCGTTCCAGAAGCCGAAGAATAAACCGGCGTGCCACAGCTTGTGGCAAGATCAACGCCGTTCAGTCCGTGAAGACCGTGCGGATTTGAGGCGGTCGCGCGCGAATTCCTGCCGCCGGCAATCGGACGCATAAAATATCCGATGAGTTCAGTACCGCCGGTTCCGCGAACCATGGCCGGCCTGCCGGGCATCGCGCCCATCTCCGCATCAGGAATTATAATAGTATCGCCAACGACTAAAAGTCCGTCGGCAGGCAAATCATTAAAAGCAATTATATCAGCCGCATCGCTTTTGAATTTTTTGGCGAGCGACTGGGCGGTATCTCCTTTTTTAATCTGATATTGTATTCCTGAAACAGGCAAAATAACCAAAACATCTCCGGTATTAATCAAATCGCCGCGCTTCAGATCGTTGGCCCAGTAAATAGTGCTGACGCTTACTCCGAACATATCGGCAATTTTTGAAAGGCTGTCTCCCTTGTGGACGGTATAAGTGGTTATTTGGTCCAGCTTATAAGTATCAATGTCTGCAAGGCTGCCCATCGGACCCACCACCGGCAAAAGCGCCGAATCACCAACAAAATTCAGCGACGCTCCGCCCACAGCCACGGCATCGGCAGGATTAAACGACAGAGGAGCCTGCGGTAGGGGCATGTTTTGAAAATTACCGGAAGTTTCCTCGGCCTGCACGCCAAAAAAGCCATCCAAAAACGACAAAAAACCCGCTTTTGCTTGTCTTCCGGGGAGCATTAATACTGCCAGCACCAAAACAACCAAAAAGCCGTTTGAAACGAGCCAAAATGCCCTCTTCCAATGTGTCTTATTTAAAATAAATTTTAGATTAGGTTCTAATTAAATGGAGTTGCTTTTTTGAGCAAATTTATCCCGCCGATAGCAGGAAAGTCCTTATATTTCAACGTTTTTTGCTCATAATGCGTCTGTCCAGCCGATACCTCAAAACTAGCATTTGGGAAGTTAAATAGCAACCAAAGTTATCCACCCGTGCTAAAATGTTCCCATGCCGGATTTATCTCTAAATAAAGAGCAGGAAAGAGCCGTAAGGACGACCGACGGTCCGGTTTTGGTCATTGCTGGAGCGGGCGCCGGTAAAACTAAGGTTATTACGGAACGGGTCAGGCTTCTTATTGAATCAGGGGTCTCTCCGGAGCGTATTTTGGCGGTAACCTTTACCAACAAAGCGGCGGGGGAAATGAAAGAAAGAATTGGAAATTGGAAATTGGAAATTGGAAATTCGGCGAATCCTCCCTTCATCGGCACATTTCATGCTCTTGGACTTCTGCTTATAAAAGAAAATCTGGAAAAACTAGGAATCCCGAAAAACTTCACGATAATAGACGAAGACGATGCTATAAAACTCATAAAAGATTCTTTGGTAGAAATCGGCAAAGACCCGAAAGACTTTGAGCCCGCACGGCTCAAAAACCAGATATCAGGAATAAGAAATCGTCTTATAACGGAAGAAGATTTTGTCGGCGATGGTTTTATCGGAGAAGTTCTCGGCTTGGTCTGGAAACTTTACGAAACAAAGAAAAAACAGCAAAATTTTCTGGATTTTGACGATATGCTTTTAAAGCCAACCTTGCTCTTAATAAAAGATAAAAAAGTCCGTGATATTTATCAAAACCGCTGGCAATATATCCATATTGATGAGTATCAGGACACCAACGAAGTCCAGTACATCCTCTCAAAAATTTTAGCGGAGCGCCACCGCAATATTTTGGCCGTGGGCGACATAGACCAGGCAATCTACAGCTGGCGGGGTGCGGATTTTAAAAATATTCTTAATTTCAAACAGGATTATCCCGACGCCGAGGTTATAACGCTGGAAAAAAATTACCGCTCAACCGATATTATTCTGGAAGCGGCGAATTCGCTTATTTTAAATAATAAAATACGCCTGCCGAAAAAATTGTGGACGGATAAAAAGGGGGCATCGGCAATAAAAATAATTTTCGCGGAGGACGAAAAAAAAGAAGCGGAGATGGTGGCGGACGAAGTCCGCGCCCTGCGCAGAGCTCCGCACCAAAGCCTGTCTTTCGGCAAAATCGCCGTGCTCTACCGCACCAACGCGCAATCGCGCGCCGTTGAAGAAGTTTTTTTAAAAAAGAATATTCCTTACCGCATAATCGGGGGCGTAAGATTTTATGAACGCAGAGAAACTAAAGATATTCTTGCTTATATCAGACTTGCTTTAAACGAAAACGACGAGGTAAGCAAAAAAAGGATTTTAAACATTCCTCCGCGCGGCATCGGAAAAACTTTGATGCAAAAAATACTGGCCGGGGCAATATTAAAACCGACAGAAGACAGAAAATATGCTGATTTTATAAGGCTTATTTCCGAAATAAAAGAGGCCGCCTCAAAGCTTACGCTCAATGAATTTTTAAAAAACGTCATTAAAAAAACCGGTTACCGCGGATATATTGACGACGGCACCGAGAAAGGAAATGAGCGGTGGCAAAACGTCGGAGAACTTTTAAATATTGCCGATAAAATATCCATGGGCGGGGGAAAGGTTGAAGATTTTTTGGAACACGTTGCGCTTTTCGCGGCTGATGACAAATATGATGCGCCCGCCGGCAATCAGTCCGCCGGAGAAAAAATAAGTTTAATGACAATGCACGCGGCGAAAGGTCTGGAGTTTGACGCGGTTTTCGTTGTCGGGCTGGAAGAAGGACTTTTCCCTCATTCGCTTTCCATGGAACCCGGCGATCTGGAAGAAGAGCGCAGGCTTTGCTATGTGGCAATAACCCGCGCGAAAACACACCTGTATCTTACTTACGCCGCGCAAAGAACTCTTTTCGGCGAACGCGCGGCAAATTTGCCTTCCAGATTTTTAAAAGAAATTCCCGAACATCTCGCGGAATATATCGCTTCTCAAAATAATATTGATGACGGCGGGTTTTCGGAAAATATTATAGAATATTAATTATGCGCGCGAAAAAAAAATTAGGCCAGCACTTTCTCAGCAACAAAAATATTTTGGAACTGATGTGCAGCGCGGCGGAAATTACGGGCGAGAACACGGTGCTTGAAGCGGGGCCGGGGCTCGGCACACTTACGGAGATTTTGGCGGAACGCGCCAAAAAAGTTATTGCGGTTGAAAAAGACCGGGATTTAATTCCTTTTTTAAAAGAAAAATTTAGAAATAAAAAAAATGTAGAAATTGTTGAAGGGGATATTCTGGCGGTGAGCCCGCCGCTTGGCGGTCTCACCGCCAAGTCATATAAAATCGTCGCCAACATACCATATTACATCACTTCGCATTTTCTACGCCTATTTTTGTCCGAAACTAAGTTTAAGCCAAAATTGATGGTTTTAATGATCCAAAAAGACGTTGCTGAAAGGATTATGGCGCGGGACGGCAAACCTGCCTGCCGGCAAGGCAGGGAATCCCTGCTTTCGCTCTCCGTAAAAGCTTACGGCAGACCTGAAATCGTTAAAATTGTCCCGCGAGGGGCGTTTTCGCCTCCTCCAAAGGTAGATTCTGCGATAATAAAGATAACCCCTTTTTACTCCCCACTTAAGGTAAGGGGGGCTAGGGGGGTTATGAAAATTGACCCCGAAAAAATCCTCTCGCTCGCCCGCCTCGCCTTCCAAAAAAAACGCAAAATGCTCCGCCAATCTATAGGCAAAAAAGTGAATTTGCCTCCGCAATACGAAACAAGCCGCCCCGAAGAGCTTTCTCTCGAAGATTGGCTAAAAATACTGAAATCCTGCTAATTCTACATTAACTAAGTTATGCACAAGCCACTTTAGGGCTTGGTAATGGTAAAATAAAGAAGGTGTCCCGCCGCAGGCGGATAAAAATGGATTACCTTCCAAGCAAAAAATTTGTAATGCCGGTTGTTTCAATACTCGTTGTAATTTTCGCGGGTTATTTTGTGCGTCTTATCTGGACAAGCCCGGCAAAAATCGCCGAAACATCGCAAAAAAATACCGTCAACAGCGCTGATTACGCGAAAGCGCTGGCCGAAGCAAACGCCGACACGGACAACGACAACCTTATGAATTGGGAGGAGATTTTGTGGAGAACCGACATTCTTAAGGCGGATACGGATGGTGACGGCGCATCAGACGGCGACGAAATAAAAGCCGGCAGAGACCCGCTTATCGCAGGAAAGGAGACAAATCCGCCAGCCGGCAAATGGACCGATGCACTTCAAAAACCGGAAGCTGTTGCAATTTTGTCAGACGGCTCAACCGAAACTCTGAACTATACCCAGCAATTTGCCGCAAAACTCGCAAATTCATATTTCGCGCTTAAAGGGGCGGCGGGCGGAGAGGCTCTGACCGAACAAACAAAAGAGGCTCTTGCGAAAGGGATGGCAAATGAAGTTCAAAAAAGCGTGATGTCTTACGCGGATGTTTACACGGAAAAAGACCTTAAAATATCGCAATTCGCCGGTGTCCGAACATATTTATCAGATTTAAGCGATGCTTTTGAGAAAAATTTTCAAAATGTCACGGAAATGGAGGTGCAGTTCGTAACAGCGATGGCAAAATCGGGAGATTTTTCACAGGCGGAAAAACTGGATGAAAATATTTCCGCGTACAAAAATATGGCCGAATCTTTAAAAAAAATGGAAGTGCCGTCCGCGTACGCAGAAATACATTTAGCTATTTTAAACGTAATGAACAATACCGCCGTCGCGGTAGAAATGCTGAAGCTGGCAAAAGAAGATCCGCTGAAAGCTTCGGTTGGAGTGCAATTTTATTACAATCAAGCGGGCCGGGCCGAACAATTTATGGTTGATATTTTTAAACAAAGCCAAATTGATAAAATTGACTTCGCGGACGGCCAAGAAGGCACATTTTTTAATAAATATTTTCTTAGTAAAAACAAACCTTCATGAAGATAAATTTCAAAAATATAAAACAGTCCTCATTTAAAACGCCCGCTATACTCTTTTTAATTTTAATATTGAGCTTGTCGTTCGTCCCGCGCCAATCCAAAGCAACCGTGCCTGTAATTGATGTCGTTGACAGTGTTGTTACGGTAATCAATCTGATAAAGGAAACGATACTTCAGGGAATTATAGTAAACGACCTCGCGATTTTAAATACAATGCAAGCCTCCCAGCACCTAAAAGAAGTTGGAATTCCGCCATGGCTGCCGTGGGTAACATCTTTTATACCCGACGACAACCTGGACGCTTTTGGCTGGATAATCACAAAGCTCGCCATGGCCACATTGATGCAGCAAATTGTTCAATGGGTGCGCACAGGAAATATAGACGGCGGGCCTTTGTTCGTTTTGGATTGGGAAAAATTTCTTTTAAACGCGAAGGACAAGGCAAGCGCCGTGTTTTTACAGGACCTCAATTTAGCAAATTTATGCCAGCCGTTTTCCGCGCCGATAAAACAATCCTTAAGTAATAATATTTTCGGGAACGGGCGGACTTTCAATCAGCGCGCTTCCTGCACAATGGATAATATGCAGGGTTTTTTGAATAATTTTGAGGACGGCGGATGGGATGCCTGGCTACAGCTTACGCAAGACCCAAATAACAATCCTTATATAGTTTATTTAGAAGGTATTATACAGCTGGATAATACACAGGCACAGGGAGTTAGTAAAAACCAAAACGAGGCTTTGGCTTCGCTTGGTCTTTTAGGTCAGGCTGATTGCACAGAAGGAGAAATAATGACGGACGACGGACCGGTCGCAGGCGGCCAAGACTGTACAATCACAACCCCCGGTAAAGCTGTTGAAACCGAACTCTCCAAGGTTCTGGACTCAAACTTGGAAAATTTAAACCTTGCCGATGAATTGGACGAAGCTCTCGCCGCAATTTTGCAGTCAATACTTCAAAACCTTCTATTCTCGCTCGGAGGCATTCTTTCCGGCGATGTAAGCGGAGACACCACTCCTCCGCCCGCTCCTACGCCACAGCCTCCGTTTGGCTGCGGAGACGGCGTCTGCACAGATCCGGAAAGCCCGCAGTCATGTCTCGCGGATTGTAATGACGCAAATGCCGACACAACTCCGCCTGTAGCCGAAGACTTACAGGTTTCCGCCAACGGTCAAAACCTCAATGTGGTGGCGTACGACGGCCAAAATACTATTATCGGAAGAAATAGTGTTACGGTTGTATTTTACGCGGACGGAATTGCGATTGGTGTCGGGACATTGTCGCTGGGACGATGGCGCCTGAATAATTTTGCTGCCACGCTTGGTAACGGCACTTACAATATTACTGCGGTAGCCACCGATTTTTACGGAAACGAAACTACGGCAGGGCCGATAACTGTTACGGTTTCCGGCAGTACAACGACTACTTCGCCTCCAATTACGCCTACACCTCCGCCGGTAATTGTTCCTCCGCCGCCGCCCCCGCCACCACCTCCTCCGGCTTAATTTAATTTGAAAACAAAATTTTCAAAATGTTTTTACAAACGAAAAATTCAAAAAAAATAATTGCCGCTGTAGTGTTTTTGTTAGTGGTTATTAATTTTGGGTATGCAAACAATGCACACGCTGGTGTTGTGATAGGCGGCAGCTGTTACGGCACAGGCTGTCCGGATGGAATCGGGGGCACAAAAAGCTGTCCAACAGGTTGTCCTTATACACCAAATCCTGCCGGCGGGAACCTGACAGGTCCGGCCAAACCACCACAAACCACCGACGAAAAACTGTCGGAAATTCCCGTTTTTGGAACGATCATCACCGGCGCCGTCTATGCTTTTGGCGCGGTAGGGCTCGTTGTCCAAACGATAGTAACTATGTTTTCGGCTCTTATAGGAGCGGTGTATAATTTGGTAATAACAAAAAATCTAAATTTCAACGAAAATATCAGCATTATCACGGTCGGATGGAAAATTTCGCGCGATGTCGCAAATATGTTCTTTATTTTAATTTTACTTTTTATCTCGTTCACGACGATGCTCCGCGTTTCCGGCTATGAAACCAAAGTTCTTTTGCGGAGGCTTATCGTAATAGCTCTTCTTATTAATTTCAGCTTGGCCGCGGGACTTATGATTATAGACGGCACAAATGTTTTGGGTAATGAGTTTTATATGAGGATAACCGACAATAATACAACATCGCCGTCGGTAAAAATTCTTAAAGGCACCGGCCTTCAGTTGCTTTTTAATATAAATCAAGATACAAGCCTCCCGGGGGCTTATCAGTTTGCAAAGGGTTTAATAGGGCTCGACTCCAAACAACTTGGGCAAGCGATAGATTTTGCCAAAATAGTTTGGGGCACGGTAATAATAGCCGCTATATTTGCATATGTAATGATATTTGCCGCGATCATGCTTCTTATACGCTTTGCTGTGCTTGCAATATTGCTTGTTTTAATGCCTCTGGCGTTTTTGGGCGCAATATTGCCTAAAACAGAAAACATGTGGAACGAATGGTGGGCGTCTTTTTTGAACCATGCGTTTTTCTTCCCTATTCATATGTTCATGGTTTATTTCGCTATTTTATTTTCTAATGAATTCGTACGGCAATTAACTCCGAATTTAACTTCCAATAATTTACTTGACCCAAAAAGGCCTGCGCTGTTTTTAGGATATTTAATAGCGGGTGTTATGCTCGTCGGCTCAATATTAGTTGCGAGAAGAATGGCGGTTTTCGGGTCCGGAGCTGTTTTGAACTGGGCAAAAATGGGTGCTAAGTATACCCAAGCGTCGATTACAAGCCGGACCATCGGACGTATCGGACAAACAATTCAGGCGGCGGCTCCGAATTCTTATTTGGCGAGCAGAGTCGGCGGAACAATGGCGGGCATGGGTAAAGCCGGGCTTGGAGGAAGCAGAACGCAACAAACAAAAGAAAAGGCGGAGTTCCAGCTGGCCGCACTGACCAAACAATCTGCGACCGCTCAACTTTCAGCTTTGAAAGAAAGCAAAAACAGGGAATTAAGCAAAGGTATTGCTAAAAATCTAATTGATGACGATAAAAATCTGGCCAAGGTAGTAAGAGAGGGCGATGCCGGTCAGCTGGCTCTCTTGCGCCGTGAAGTGCAACTGACACAAGGAGAAAAGGGCATTAAGAAACTTGACAATGCGATTACGAGAAACTCGCTTACTACGGCGCAGGCCGGCATTGCAGCGACAGCCGCATCTGCTGCGATTCCCGCAAAAACAACCGCTGAATTTATGAATGAAATGGAAACCGACATGAGAACACGGGGAAGAACAGATGCGGAAATATCAAACGAGCAGGAAAAATATTGGAAGATTATGACCAGCCAAGAGCGCGGTGATACGGTTTCCAATTGGCAAACCGACCCGGCAAAAGTTTTGAGAGCACACAGCTGGGTTAATAAAATGGATCCGGAAGAAAAGATTAAGGCAAATGACTCAATCGGTAAGACATTGGCGCGCGATGTTGAAAAACTCGGCCCAAATCTCAAAAACCTTCCGGAAGAACTTAAGAAATCTGCGCTCAATAATATGTCTGATAACGATATATCCCGTATGTCAGGTAAGGTTGCGGCTCTAAATGCCGTCGGATACATGTCGGACGCCGAACAGGGAGCCGTATACAGGGATATAGCTCAGCATCAACCCAACAAGATTGCCACTCTTGAGGCTTCAATGCCAAAACTAGCCGTCTCAATTGGCGGTAAAACCGAAAAGGAAGTTATACCTACAATTAATATGGGTACCATTCACAAAAACAATCTCCCGTCCATGGACAAGGTCGTCTTGCACGGAACCACAAAGCAAATGAATGCCACAATAGCCAGACCGGATTTGGGCAGTGATTATAAAGCGGAATTGCAAAATATGTATACGTCTGCGGCCGGAGCCGCTCCTCTTGATAAATTAGAGTCAATGGCCCAGGCCTTTGACAGGGCAGGCAACACCGACATGGCTTCCCATCTGCGTACACAAAAACGGAAATTTATTGATAGATTTAAACTAACATAACATAACATGAGATTAATAGGCGACGATTTCGAAAAAAAATTAAAAAGCCTTCCGCAGGACATCCAGGACGCTTTCTTTTCAGATTCGGTTTCTCAGGCCATACTCGATATCGGGAAAAAATACGGTTTGTCGATAGATAAAGTAGGGGAGCTTGGGGACGAAATAAGCGATATTATGTTCGGTATTACTCCGACCGGCGATTTTATTAAAAATCTTTCGGAAAGACTGGGAGTTGATAAAGAAAAAGCCCGAGTTATCGCCGAAGATGTGAATCAAAAAATATTCCAGCCTATCAAGGCATCCATGCGTAAAGTACATGGTTTACCCGCCGACTCGGCCTCCGTAACCCCTTCGGTGAAGGAGGCAAGTCCAGCGAACATTCAGGCGGGTAAACCAGAAGAACCAAAAACAGCGCCTCCGGCGCCGACCACATCAGCTCCTGCCGCTTCATCTACCTATGTAATTCCCTCCAACCCCGCCGTTGTGCATATCAATCCACCGACACCAGACCTGCCTGCCGGCGAGGCAGGAAAGAGGTCGGACTTCCCTGGGAAGTCCGACCTCAAAGAGGAAGGAAAGATGACTCCTGCCAGCATGGTTGTGGTTGGGGATACAAAGCTCAATTTCGCTCCGCTTCCGATAGCAAAAAAACCTGAAACTAAAAAATCTCCCGACGCTTCGGTCGGGACTCCGACTCCGCCTAGAGCGGACGTCGGAGCAACACCGCAAATCTTCGCAAAAAAAATTACGCCGATAGACGCGTTGCTGGATAAAATAGACGCCGGGGAGTCGGTTATAAAACCGAAACAAAAAATAGACAGCGTTTCTCTGCAATTAAACCCTCCGCCGGCGTCTGGCATTAAAACCATGTTTCGGGACGCAAAAACATTTTTGAAACGTAGTTCTTCGCCTGCTGGCTCAGAACCGACTGTACCTACATCGGTACAGTCGTCTGCGCCCTCTGCCGAGCCGTATGTGATTCCTTCTAAAACGCCCCCGGTTGTAGCTCCTACAATTTCGGCTCCTCCGACCAAACCCGAAACCACCACAATAAGTGTTCCGCCAAAAATATCTCCGACAGCACCCTTAAACCAGCAAACCGTAAAATCAGAAATAGAAAACGCGCTGGGCGGGAAAATCAAGCTTGACCCGCTTAACGGCGAGGCAGATGCTAATTCTATAAAGGATCCTTATAGGGAACCGATAGAATAACATGCAACACCAAGTACCACAGTTCATTGAAGTAGAAGATAAGATCTTTGGTCCCTTAACCGCCAAACAATTTTTCTATATTGCCGCAGGCGGAGCCTCAATATTCATACTATATGTTTTTTTGCAGTTGTGGCTCGTGATTATTTTGGGAGTTCCTATCGGCGGATTCTTCGTAGCTCTCGCGTTCTTAAAAGTAAACGGCATCCCTTTTATAAGAGTATTAAACAACGCTCTCGGCTTCGCCGGTTCGGAAAAATTATATCTTTGGAAAAAAATACCGAAAGAGATGAAGCCTGAAGAACAGCTCATGCCGAACACCGATCTTACCGGAACCCAGCTTACCAAAAACAGACTGCAGGATCTTTCGTGGTCGCTGGACGTTCAGCAAAATTTAAACAGGAAAAGAAAAACATAATACAAATCAACAAATGATATCTAAATGCAACAAATTACAAATATTCGCGATTCGCATTATTCGCATAAAATTCGCAGATTAGTATTATATTTATGGCTCAAACTTCATCAATACCATCGCAAAATTTACTGCAAATAGAAGAGATCAGGGACGGCGTCCTTATTTTAAAAGACCGCACAATGCGCGCCGTACTCATGGCTTCTTCTCTGAATTTCGCGCTAAAAAGCACCGATGAGCAGACCGCGATAATAATGCAATTCCAGAATTTTCTGAATTCCCTGGATTTTTCCCTGCAATTTTTTATGAGTTCGCGCAAATTAAATATTGAGCCGTACATAGAAACCCTGCGCGAGGCGGAAGCTAAGCAGACCAATGAATTATTAAAGATACAAATTACCGAATATATTGAATTTGTGCGCACGTTCGTCCGCGCGGCAAATATTGTAACCAAAAGCTTTTATGTGGTGGTCCCTTTTTCTCCGCCCGCTTTCGGCTCGGCTTCAACCTCGGACCCGGGAAATATCTTTAAAAATCTGACCCGCTCTTTCAGCCAGGTCGGCAAAACTAAAAAAACAGACCCGATGCAAGCTGAAAAATTTGAAGAATACAAAAACCAGCTTTGGCAGAGGATAGACGCGGTTTTACAAGGCCTCATCCGCACCGGAGTGCGCTGCGCACCCTTAAACACAGAAGAGCTTATTGAACTTTTTTACGGCCTGTACAATCCGGGCGAGCTGGAAAAAGGCAAGCCGCCTCCGATTACGGCGGATATATAAAAATATGGCACTAGCAGACTTATTTAAAAAGAAATCAAAAGGGCCGGAGATTACACCGGTTTTCCCGGAAGAAATATACCGTTCCGCCGTTTTGGAATTGAAAGATGTCATTGCTCCGTCGGCTCTTGAAGTCTCCGCAAACTATGTCCGTTTGGGAGAAAAATTGGCGCGGACGCTTTTTGTTTTTTCGTTCCCGAGAATTCTTACGACAAACTGGTTTTCCCCGATAATCAATATGGACAAGGTTTTTGATATTTCAATGTTCATTCATCCGGTGGATACCGCGATAATTTTAAGAAAAATGCAGAGGAAGGTTGCCGAAGTGCAGTCGCAGATACACATGCGTCAGGAAAAAGGACTGGTAAGAGACCCGATTTTAGATACCGCTTATCAGGACTTGGAAGATTTGCGCGACAAGCTCCAGCAAGCACAGGAAAGACTCTTTTCGTTCGGCCTTTATATAACAGTATACGGAAACACCGTTGAAGAGCTTGATAAGGTTGAGGCTGATATGAAATCCGTACTGGAAGCAAGGCTCGTGTATATAAAACCCGCGCTGTTCCAACAAAAAGAAGGTATGGATTCGGTTTTCCCGACGGCAACAGACATGCTTAAAATCCATAATTACCTGAATTCTTCGCCGGTTTCCTCCATTTTTCCCTTCGTTTCTTTTGATCTTACCTCAAACAAAGGAATTCTTTATGGAATAAACGCCCACAACAATTCACTTGTCCTTTTTGACCGCTTCAGCCTGGAAAATTATAATTCCGTCACTTTCGCGAAAGCCGGTGCCGGAAAATCATACGCGACCAAGCTGGAAATTCTCCGCTCCATAATGTTCGACGCGGATGTGATAGTAATAGACCCCGAGCGCGAGTATGAATATTTGGCGGAGGCCACCGGCGGAAGATATTTTAATATTTCACTTACATCAAAACATCATATTAACCCTTTTGACCTGCCTCTTCCCCGCGAAGACGAATCTCCCGCTGATGTTTTAAGAAGCCACATCATCAATCTGGTCGGCCTTTTCCGCATCATGCTCGGCGGGCTTACTCCTGAAGAAGATTCGGTCATAGATCACGCCATAACCGAAACTTACGCCTCGCGCGACATTACTTCCGAATCCGACTTCGCAAAAGCCGTTCCGCCCGTAATGTCGGACCTTGAACTAGTTGTGGCAAATATGGAGGGAGGAGAGTCTATCGCACAGCGCCTAAGGAAATTTACCCAGGGAACATGGGCAGGATTTATAAACCAGCCGACCAACGTGGATATCAACCAAAAATTTGTGGTCTTCTCTGTACGCGACATGGAAGATGAATTGCGCGCGGTCGCAATGTATATAATCATCAATTATATCTGGAGCGCCGTACGCACCACACTCAAAAAAAGGCTGCTGATTGTGGACGAAGCGTGGTGGATAATGAAAAATGAAGACGGAGCCTCTTTCCTTTTCGGCATCGCCAAGCGCGCGAGAAAATATTTTTTGGGCTTAGCCACCGTAACACAGGACGTTACCGACTTTTTAAGTTCGCCTTACGGAAAACCGTTAATAACAAACTCATCAATACAAATACTTCTGCGCCAGGCTCCCGCGTCAATAGATATCTTGAAAGAAACATTTAATCTTACGGACGAAGAAAAATTCTTATTGCTGGAGTCGGATGTCGGCGAAGGAATTTTTTTTGCGGGCTTAAAACACGTCGCCATTAAAATACTTGCTTCCTATACCGAAGACCAGCTTATTACTTCCGACCCCGCCCAGCTTTTGGCGATAAAAAAGGCCAAACAAGACTTCGCGCAGAGTACAAGTACTACCCCCCAATAAATATGAACGAAACAAAAAGAAATAAAAAAGACGGGAAGATGACGGCAATGCGTTCTATTTTATTGATTGCCATTGCTATATTTTTTGATGGTGTTCAATTTTTCGCATCTTTTTTCGGCGCCGGCTTAAGCGGGCTTCTTGCGGTTATACCGGTTGTCGGAGCAGCGCTGGGTGCCATAGCGCTGGGCCTAAGTACTATGATAAACTTAATATTAAGCGTATATGCCGTGTTGACTTTCTTTATATTGCTTAAGCTGTGGGGATATAAATCAAGTAATGTCTTCCTTGAATTATCAATAGCATTTGTTGTGGAAGAAATACCCATCGGCAACAATTTACCTTTTTGGACGGGCTGGGCAATAAGACACGTGATAAATGATTATAAAAAACAAGCGGAAAATATGATACCCGGCGGAAAAGCATTAGAAGTTATGGCCGCATAAATATGAAAATATTTTATAAAAATTCAATAATATTCTTAGTCTTAATCACGGTTTTTGCGTCGCAAAATGCGGGTGCGGCGATAGATACGAAAGTCGCGGACCTGTCTCTTGCTTCCAGCCCGGCTTACCCGTCAGCGGGAGAAACTTTTACAGTTGAAACAAAAACATACAGCACAGACGCGCAGCGCGCGAATTATAAATGGTTTTTAAACGGGAAGGCCGTTGCCTCCGGTTTAGGTATTACCAGCCAGACATTTACCGCCGGTCCTCTCGGCTCTTCAATGAAAATTGATGTTTCGTTAACCGCGACAGACGGGCGCGTGTTTTCAAAAAGCTTAACTATTTATATCGCTGACGTGGATATTGTTTTAAATCCTCTAACATATACCCCTCAATTATACAGAGGCTCTTCTTTGGCTTCCGCCGCAGGAACAGTGGAAGTATACGCGGTGCCTCATTTGTTTTTGTCGGGCGCGAGAATTGCGCCTCAAAATTTAATATATGAATGGTCTTTGAACGGAGAAAAGCTGCGCGACCAATCGGGTCCGGGACGGAATACTATGATATTTTCTTTGTTTGATTCCGGCGGAACATCCTATTCAATAAAAGTAAAAGTGAGCAGTTTGTCCGGCGCAATTTCCGCGCAAAAAACCGCAAGCATACAAACCGCCGAACCAAAACTTTTATTTTATGAAATGAATCCTCTTACGGGACGCGCGGGGAACGCAAACGTGTCTTTTGGCGTAAGAGGGGGTGGTAATATTTCCATACTGGCCGAGCCTTACTTTTTTGATTTGTTTTCTTTGAACAGGGCCGTAATGAGCTGGAACGCAAACGGAGAAAAATTTGAACAGCCCGCCGGCAAAAATCCGCTGCTTCTGGAAATAACCGCTCCTGAAAACGCGATATCGCTTACAAATTTCTCGCTTAATATAAACGACAAAAAAACAATACACCAAAACACAAACGGGTCATTTAATATTCAGGCAACCCAATGAAATTAAAAAATAAAATTTTATATTATCTGCTCTCCCCTCTGTTGTTCGGCTTTGCTTTCGCCGTGCGCGCGTTTACTCTTGCCCAGCCGATTCCGGGCATCGGCACCGAAAGCGGCATAAGCAGCGCGGATACATTTTGCCAATACGTAAACGGAATAATGCCCTACATATTCGGCCTTGCCGCGGTAATAGCCGTTGTTCAATTAGTAGTAGGAGGAATGCAATATTCGCTTTCCGAGGGCCTTACGAGCAAAGAAGACGCCAAAGACCGCATTTGGGCGGCGATATGGGGTTTGCTTCTGGCGCTCCTCTCATGGTTGATTTTGAACACAATCAACACCAATTTGGTGGCCTGCGGCGCGTTAAATATACCAAACCTTCCTTAAAATATGACTACCTAAACATATGCAAAAATATTTAAATAAAACAACAATAATAATCGCCGCGGCAGTAATTTTATTGATAGGAGGTGCGGTATTCTTTTTCGGCAGAAAAACGCCGTTAAATATAGTCGGTTTTCAAGACCAATTTCCGACTTCCGCCAGCAAAACTCCCTCATCAACTGATACCGCTTCGCAGACGGGAGGAGGCACAAACGGTTCGGGAATCGCGCCCGTATCAAACATTCAAAACGCCGACAGTTCCGCTTTAAGCGCCGATCAGGTTGCCCGTTTTCCTATCGGCACGCAAATAAAACTTACCGATGACAGGATTGTGTCGCTTTCTTCCGCCGATACCGGCCTGATAAGATTTCATAAAAATATTCCCGAAGCGCTGGGGCATCTCTTTGAAAGAAAAGCCGACGGCACAAACCAAGAAACAAAAATTTCCAACTTTACCGTCGCCCAAATAATGAAAGTGGTCTGGGCTCCGGGAGGAACAACAGCCGTGGTTTTTTATAACTCCGCGGGAATTATCAGAAAATTACTGATAGATTATAAAGCAACGTCCACGCCGAAAACCACTTTCTTGCCGGACACAATTTCCGACGTCGCGTTTTCGCCAAACGGCAAATCTATGGCGTTCATCAACAATCTGGGAACAACCCGTAATATTTTTACGGCTACGGCGGATTATAAAAATCAAAAAAAGATTTTAGATAACATTCTTCCTGATCTTGAGCTTTCGTGGCCGGGCACCTCGCTTTTAGCGGTTAAAACAAAATCTTCCTACGCCTCCCGCGGATATTTGTACACTTTCACGCCGGCCGGAGGAAGCTTTTCTAAAGTCGCCGAAGGGTTTGGGCTGGACGCGGCGTGGAATAAGGACGGCACAGGAGTAATCGTCTCAACTGTGAGCGGCGGGGGACAGATACAGCCTCTTAAATATATAGACATTAAATCTTCCGCGGAAAAAGAATTGGAGTTGCTTACAATAGCGGAAAAATGCGTTTTCCCGAGCAGCCTTAAAACATACGCTTACTGCGCCGCGCCGATTAACATGCCGAGCGTAAAATATCCCGATACTTGGTGGCAGGGCGCGGTTTCTTTCCGGGACAATATATTTTCCATAAACACATCCGATGGAAAAACAACAAATATTGCCGCCTCTTCCGCGGACATCATCCGCCCGATAATCCTTAGCGACGATTCTTTTATTGCTTTTCAGGACAAAACCACAGGCTTCCTCTGGAGTATGAAGTTAAAATAAAAAAGAAAAAATTTGAGCGCGCCTACGCCTTTTTATGGTCTTTCAGACCCGAAATGTGGGCATCGGCTGGCACAAAATTCCTTTTGTTTTTTAAACCCGCTTATCAATAGCGGCTTGGAGTTTTTCTTTCCAGGTGTTTTGAGAGTGGATTACGCGTTCAGCGCCCAAAGCCACGAGCTCTTTTTTTGTTTTCGCTTTTTCAGCAATAGGCTTCCAATATTTATTTAAAATAACCTCGCTTTCCGCCCTTGTAAATCGCGATGAAGGCGGTTTTTCAAAAACTTTTTCGTCCACTTCAATTGGTTCCGTCAAATCAACTATAAATGCGGCATTGCCCTTACGCTCATTTTCTAAAACAATCGCCTTTGGGAAAACTGTTCCGCGATATCCATTGAAACCATCAAGCACATTAACAAATCCGAATAAAGATCTTGGCTGATTTTCCATAAACGGAAATCTGTCCGGGTCCGGTAAGCTGGGTTTGCTCTCCGGACCATCTCCGTAGGCAGGTCCTTTTTCCGGCCCTTCATCTTTTTCGGATAATATTTCAATATTGGTTTTTTTCCAAAATCCCGCGCTAATTTTATTGATAAGTCCGAGTATTTCGTTTTTTAATGTGTCATTATCAATTTTCACATCTGGATAATCGCCGCTAAACACGCCGTTCCTGTCTATAGAAACGGTACAGTGCGCGTCTTTATTGAGCTTGTTTTTATAAAAAAGTATTACTTGAATTTCCTTCTCCATGCCTTCGCCGGCAGAAATAACAGATATTGAATCAATATTTGGTAATTTACTTGGAAATTGACCGTTAGGAATATCGTCAAATTTTTCTTTTAAGGACTCTGTGTGTTGATTGATTTCTTTTGTTAAAATCGTCCTTTTTAAGTCGGCTAGGTTTTTTATTGTTTCTTGTGATTCCATATTATAAATATTAACTTACGCGCATGGTATGTCAAATTCACTTATTTTTTTCTAAACCAGATTCAACGGTTTAATCACGACACGGCGCTCAAGGCCCTCTCCGCGGCTTTCGGTCGCGATATCGGGGTATTCCTGAAGAACATAGTGAACCACGCGCCTTTCGTAGGCGTTCATCGGGCGCATCTCAACTTCTTTTTTAAAATATCTGACCCGCTGAGCGTGCATGCGCGCGAGGTCTTTAATTTCCTCCACTCTTTTTTTATTATAATCGTTTATATCCAGCGAAAACCTGAATTGGCCGCCGGCAGGATTTTTTTTCTCAACTATTTTTTTAACAACATGGTTGAGCGCGGCAAGGTTTTGCCCTCCTTCGCCTATTAAAAGCGGTGCGTCGTTTGTTTTTATCTGGAACCATGAACCGTCTCCTCCCTCTTGGAATTCCAAATCATAAGAAATGCCCAAACAGCCGAGAACGTCTTTAATGGTAGTTTCTATAAGGTCAATTTGTTGTTTGTTGTCTTCGTTCATTATTTGCGTTGTTTCTTACTGTTGCTTCGTGGACTATAGCAAAAACATTCATCGTTGTCCAATAAAGAGCAACCGCGGACGGGAGGCTAAACCCTATCATAAATATCAAAACCGGAAATATATAGAGCATTTGTTTTTGCATCATTGTTCCCATATCCGGCTTTCCGGCAACCACGCCCTTTGACCCGCCCGAGTTTGCAGGCATCGCAAACCATACTTGTAAAAATTGAGAGACCGCGGCCATCCCCGCCAAAAATATATTCGGAGTGCTTAAATTTATCAGACCCAAAAACATTACGTTAATATGCGCCGGTATCGCCAGGAAGCCGTATATATCTCCTGCTTTAAAAGGAATGCCGGTCCAAAAAACTTTATACATCGCGAAAAGAAGAGGGAACTGAATTAATATATTTAAAAAACCTGAAAATGGGTTGATGCCGTGTTTTTTGTAAAGCTCCATGACCGCGCGCCCTTGTTCTTCTTTATTCTTTTTTTCGTTCTGTATTTTTTTCAATTCTGGCTCTATCTCTTTCATTTTGCGCTGGGTGCGGATCATTTTGTGGGTCAGAGGAAACATAATAAAACGCAGGATAACTGTCAGCAATATTACCGAAAAACCGAGATCGTTCCACGGTAAGACGCTGGTTAAAACTAAAAGACCGTTTAAAAGCGGTTTATAAAATACTTCGTGATATATGAGCACTATGTAAGACATATAGAATATCTTTTTTTAACTCGGTAAATTTCGGCGCCTGCTTACCTTTAATCTTAACAAAAAACACCATATCTAATCCAGAGCCGGCGTCTTTTGATAACAGGTGCATCACCTCCAAAACACGCCTTTTAGTAAGGTTTCTTAATACCGCCCTGCCTTTTTGGGGCTGACCCGCGGCAAACGAAATAACCGCGCCAAATCTGCTCCTGTTTAGATTATTCTTAATATATCTGATATATACAAGATTGCCGGCCGCGTAGCCGGTTTTCTTCTTAAAAAAGGCCTCAAGAGCCTTGCGGTCAAGCCTTAGATTTTTTTTTAGCATGCCCGGCGGAAAATTTATGCTATCCGGCGCTCTTAACCGTAAGCCGTTTGCGGCCTTTCTGCCTGCGCCTGGCAAGAACGTTCCTTCCGGTTTTTGTTGCCATCCTGTTCCGGAACCCATGAGTTCTGGCGCGCTTCTTCTTTTTTGGGTTATAAGTAAATGACATAATTCTTATGTAATGAAATTCTACAACGTTTCAAAATTTTTGCAATATTCACAGTTCATCCACAATCTATTAACATTCGGGTGCAATCTTAAACTATAGAATTGTTTTATAGTTAACATATAAACTTTAAACCAAAGAAATAATGAATAACCAAGAACTATGGACGCGGGCGTTGTCGGAAATTGAGCTTTCGGTGTCTCGCGCCAATTTTGTTACCTGGTTTAAAGACACTAAAATTCTGGACCAGAAAGAAGGAACCGTCATTGTCGCTGTTCCAAACGGCTTTTCAAAGGAATGGCTGGAAAATAAGTATCATAAATTCATTCTTAAATCCATAAGAGCGCTCGTACCGGAGGTCAGATCCGTAAGCTATAGCATCATTTCCCCCGACACAAGCGTTGCTAACGGCTATGCGTCTTTGAAAATGAAACCAAAGAGGGAGTTTTCTTTACCGGCCGAGGAACAGCTTGAATTTAAAGAATTTGCCGTAGATCCCAAAACCAATCTTAATCCTAAATATACCTTTGAAACCTTCATCGTGGGCTCTTTTAACGAATTGGCACACGCTGCCGCGCTGGCGGTAACTCAAAATCTGGGCAGGGCTTATAATCCCTTATTCATATATGGCGGGGTGGGCTTGGGTAAAACACACTTATTGCAGGCTATTGGAAATTATTTAATAAAAGAAAACAAAAATAAAAAGGTAATCTATATAACCTCCGAGAGGTTTTCCAATGAGCTTGTTTCTTCTTTACAAAATAATACCGCCAACAATTTTAAAGAGAAATACAGGGAATATGACCTTTTAATCGTGGACGATGTTCAATTCTTCTCCGGTAAGGAAAAAACCCAACAGGAGTTCTTTTATACTTTTAACGCGCTTTTTGACGCCGGGAAGCAAGTGGTGTTTTCGTCCGACCGCCCACCTAAATCTATACAAGACATTGAAGAAAGGCTTCGTTCAAGGATGGAAGCCGGCGCCACGGTTGATATTTCAGAACCTGAATATGAAACAAGGCTGGCAATATTAAAATCCAAAGCCGCCGAAAGAAAAATGGATATATCGGAGGATTGTCTTGAACTTATTGCGACGGTTGTGCAAAAAAATATAAGAGAGCTTGAAGGAGCCTTAAATACCATCCAAATCCAGTCCAGATACCAGAACAAAACCCTTTCTTTTGAAGAAATAAAATCTATTTTAAATAAAAACATCAAACCAAAGTCTACGATTACACCCACCCAGATTATCAAGACAATAGCAGAGTTTTTCGATATTCCGGAAAAATCTATTTTTGAGAAGACCAGAAAGACCGAAATAGTAAGGCCGCGCCAAATAGCCATGTATCTTATACGAGAAGATTTAAAGGGCTCTTACCCTTATATCGGGCAAAAGTTCGGTGGAATGGACCATACAACCGCCATCCACGCATACGAAAAAGTTTCCGAGGAATTAAAAAAGAATCCGGGTCTGGAAGAAGAAATAAAATCTATCAGAGAAAAATATCAAAAATTAAAATAATAACCTGTGCTGAATATTAATTTAAAAACAAATCCAGTGTTTATTCACACGTTTTTTTATTTATAAACCGCAAATTAACCAAATAATATCTAACTTTTTTCCAAATTCCACATTTCCACAGTTATTAATAGTAATAGATTTTAATATAAAAAAATAACTTATTAATTTATGAAAATCAATTGTATGACACAAAATATAAAAGACGCTGTACAGGTCGCCGAACGCAATACGGCAAGAAACCAGACCATGCCTATTTTGAATACTATTTTTATCGGCGCCGACGGAGGAAAAATAAAAATCAAAGCTACAAATCTTGAAACTGCCGTTGAAATAACCATATCAGGAAAAGTAGAGGAAAATGGGAATATAGCCGTTCCGGCCAAAACTTTAAGTATGTTTTTATCCAATATCAACGACAACCAAATAACACTTGAGAGTAAAAAAGACAACCTTTTTATTAAAACAGGAAAAAACCAAACCTTAATCAAGGGCTTGTCCAGTGAAGATTTTCCTTTATTGCCGAAAGTTGAGGAAATAGAGAGTTTTAAAATACCGTCAGAGGAGTTAAAAGCTTCTATATCGGGCGTTGTTACGGCGGCAAGTCTTTCAGACCTTAAACCGGAACTCGGGAGTATACTTTTTAAAGTTTTTAAAAACACCATAAAACTTGCCGCAACGGACTCTTTCAGGCTTGCCGAATACACGTTAGTTTCCAAAAACATAAGTTCAGAAAAATTACTGATGTTTTTAATACCTCAAAAATCAATTCATGAAATATTTAAACTTATAGATAAAGATGAGAGTGTTAAATTCGGATTTAGCAAAAACCAATTAATAGTATCTGTAAATAACATCAGGTTTATATCAAGGCTTACGGACGGAATATTTCCTGATTATGAACAAATTATCCCGAAGAATTTTAAAATAACAATTATCGCCAAAAAATCGGACGTAGTTTCAAATCTTAAGCTTGCGAGTGTATTTGTAGGAAAACTGAACGATATTAATATTTCTTTCGGCGGGTCTAAAAAATCTTTGGTCCTTCAGGCTTCAAATCAGGACACGGGAGAATATTCTTCGGAAATTCCAGCCGGCGGGGAAGGAGATGATGTCAGCGTTAAATTTAATGTAAGATATCTTTTGGACGGGATAATGCAAATAAATCAGGAATATATTGTTTTTAATTTGAACGGATCAGAATCACCCCTGCTGATTAAAGGAAAGGGAGATAGTTCTTGTTTCTATCTTATTATGCCGATGAGAGGGGCTTAATATATTTTCTAACCGGAAACATTAAATATCAGGGAGCCGTCGGCTATATTTCCTACGGAGTCGTATATTTTTACTTTTATAATATTTTCTCCGATAAGCGCGCTATCCAAACTTATCACAATATCAAACAGTTTTTCTTTAAAAGAACCAGCGAATTCGTCGTTGAGATAATAATCAATTTCAGTTAAAGGAAATTTATTATCGGTAAGAATCCTTACAACAATGTTGTCGGTTTTTGAATATGAATTTAACTGCGGGCTTATTTGAAAGCCGGTTATTTTAGGAAAATTTTCCGGAATATGAATATCGTCATAACTTGTCGGGATAACGCCGCTATTTTCATCAAGATAGCCGTTTGTTAAAGCCCACTGTCTTACAGGCATCTCCCAGTTATTAAATTGAGGGCTTGATTGGTTTATCCAATAAAGCTCCGAGTGTACACTTTTTATAACCTTTATTTCCTGCGTTTCTTTGGGGGTATATTGTGTAGCCAGCTTTCCTGATATTTTATCTATTATAAATTCCTGCCCGCCGCGCCATTCCCCCCTCAAATACGGCTTATCTGCTTTAAACGGCTCAGGTTGAACGAAACCGCCGCCGGAGGGTATATACTCCAGGGCATAGTCCATAATCTCATGCCACCACGGCGCGACTATAAATCCGGCGATTTTTTTCTCCATCGGCGTGTTATCATTGTTGCCGGCCCACGCACCTATCACAATGTCGGGGGTATATCCGACGGTCCAGGCGTCGCGATAATTGTTTGTTGTGCCTGTTTTTACAGCGACTTTTTTACCCGGAAACTCCAATGCGGTGCCGAATTCGTCACCGCGCGCTTTGTTGTCGGATAAAATATCAGATATAGCTCTCGCAATATTTTTATCTATTACTTCCGTCGGAGATGTTTCCGATTGTAAAATAGCCTGTCCTGAAGAGTTTTCTACGCTTAAAATATAACGCGGACTGTTTTTAACTGCATCATTAGCAAAAACTCCGTAAGCTGAAGTGAGCTCGAGCAAAGAAACCTCTCCTCCTCCCAAAACCAGCGTTAACCCATAGCGGTCGGGCTCGTTTAAAGAAGTTATTCCGAAATCTTTTACCGTTGATAAAGCGTTGGTGAGTCCGGCTAAATAAAGCACTTTTACCGCCGGCACATTTAGCGATTGCGCCAGTGCGGTGCGCAAAGAAACCGGTCCGCGGAATATCTCGTCATAGTTTTGCGGGTGGTAGCATATATCGGGTTCTTTTCCGGGCGGAGGAGTTCCCGCAGGATCACACGAAGGATTAAATTCCGTCGGCACATCAAAAACCGTCGTTTCAGGCGTATATCCTTCTTTAAACGCGGTGGCGTATATAAAAGGCTTAATAGATGAACCGGGCTGTCTATGAGTGGTTACTACATTAAAATTACCCTCGCGGTCCATATTAAAATAATCACGCGAACCTACCATGGCCAATATATCGCCTGTTTTCGGGTCTATAACAACTACGCCCTCGTTGTTGGCGTTGAAATTTTTTGCTATTTTTTCAGAATGATTTTTAATAATTTCCTCGGTTTTTTGCTGGAGAGAGGCGTCGAGTGTTGTGATAACTTTAAACCCCTCCGTGGCTATAATGTCTTCTCCAAAGCGCTTGTTTAATTCATCTCTGACTTCTATCACAAAATGCGGAGCGATTATTCCCTGGGTTCTTATGGGCGAGAATTTAACTTTGTCTTTTACCGCCGTCTCATAATCTTTTTTGGTTAAATATCCAAGTTCATTCATTCGCTTCAAAGTAAGCCTGGCCCTGTCACCCAGTTCGTCCACGTGTTTTCCGTAAGGAGAATAATAGCTTGGCGCGTTCGGCATGGAAGCTAAATACGCGGATTCCAGGACAGTCAAGTCTCTGGCGGGTTTTGCAAAAAAAGTCTGTGCGGCGGATTCTATTCCATACGCCCCGCTGCCGTAAGGTATCTGATTCAAATATAGGTTCAATATCTCATCTTTTGGATATTTTCTTTCCAGTTTGAGCGCGAGAATTATTTCTTTTAATTTTCTTGTTATTGTTTTTTCACCGGTAAGCAAAGTATTTTTTACTACCTGCTGGGTTATGGTGGACCCGCCCTGCGCGTAACTTCCGTGCAAAGTATTGTTGACGACCGCCCTTACAAAAGAAAGCGGACGAAAACCGTAATGCCTGTAAAAAGAATCATCTTCAAGGGCAATCGTGGCATTTTTTATATTTTTCGGTATTTCTTCAAAAGGAATAACGGTGCGCTTTTCTTCGCCGTGCACATCGTAGAGAAGTATCTGTCCGGTGCGGTCAAAGATTTTTGTGGATTGGGCGACCTTGCGCTCGTTGAAATCGGCGATATCGGGCAGATTTATCGTTGCGGCAAAAACGACCACCAACAGCGCGAAAAATAATATTGCCGCGGACGCCCAAAGCAATATTTTTTTCCTTATTTTTTTATTTTTCCAACGGACCATCATACCGGCCATTATAGCTGTTTTTTTTATTTTTTTCAATTTATGATAGAGTATTATTAATGAAAGCAGACGAAGGTAAAATAAAAGAAATTTTAGAGAAAGGAACCGCTGAGGTCATTGAGCGTGCGCACCTAGAGCAGGCTCTGAGGTCCGGCAGAAAACTGAAAGTAAAATTCGGAATAGACCCGACGGCCCCCGACCTGCATCTTGGGCATATGGTCCTGTTAAGAAAACTAAGGCAATTTCAGGATCTTGGACACCTGGCCATATTGATTATAGGCGATTTTACGGCGCGAATAGGCGATCCATCGGGCAAAGAAACAGCAAGAAAACCGCTTAAAGAGGCGGAAATCAAACAAAACACTAAAAAATATCTAAATCAGGCGGGCAAAATAATAGACATAAAAAAGGCAAAAATCTTACACAACAGCAGATGGCTATGTGATGCGTCTTTGCCGATTACGCTTTCGGCGAAAGTAAGCGTCCAGCAGGTTTTGGAAAGGGAAGATTTTCAGAAGCGCCTCAGCGCGCACCAAAGCATTACCATGCTAGAACTGCTCTACCCGTTATTTCAGGGTTACGATTCGGTTGCGGTAAATGCCGATGTAGAGATCGGAGGTAACGACCAAAAATTTAATTTAATAGCCGGACGGAAAATTCAGCGCGCGTTTAATATACCGGAGCAGGATATTTTAACCGCGCCGCTTTTGGTGGGGACCGACGGAGTAAAAAAAATGAGCAAGAGCGCCGGCAACTATATTGCACTGGACGAAAAGCCGAATGAAATGTTTTCTAAAATAATGATGGTGCCGGACAAGGAGGTAGACAATTATTTTTCTTTGCTTACCGATATTATGCCGCAGGCGCAAAACATAAAACCGATGGAGGCTAAAAAAAATCTTGCGTGGGAAATTGTAAAAAATTTTTACGGAGAAAAAGAAGCAAACAAAGCCAAAGAATATTTTGAGAAAACTTTTTCTAAAAAAGAGACCCCGGAAGATTTAAAAAATTACAAAGTCAAAGCAGGAGAGAGCTGGATAAATTTTCTTTTGGGGAACAAGTTTGCTTTCTCCAGAACAGGAGCTAAAAGATTATTAAGTGGCGGAGCGATTGAATTAGATGGAGTGAAGGTTGTGTGGGCCGGCGAGAAAATTACAAAAAGCGGCGTGGCGAAGATAGGCAAATACAAATACATAAAAATAGAAGTATAAATTTTACCAAAGAAAAACCCGGCAGCTGCCGGGCTATTCTTCCAGGTCTTCTTCCAGCTCCCAGGAATCCAGATCTTCATCTTCTTCATCTTCAAGGTCTCCGTCTAGCGCGGCATCGGTGGGTTCGAGGCCTTCATCTTTAGTGTCGTCGTCCGGCATTTTTTTGGTCTTTATGTTTGCCATTTTTTAATATGTTTATCGGCCTTTAAATTAACACTTTCAACACAATGCTTCAAAGTCTAAAAAAGTTCTTAATTGCTGGCAAATGCCAGGGGTGTGGATAAGTTATGGATAAGTGGATAAGGTGGGCAAAGATGCGGAAACCACTGCCAGAGCCAATGCGTCAGTCTCGTCGTCTAAAAGCTTATTTTTAGGCATATTTATCGTCAGTTTGAGCATTTCAGCAACCCCTTCCTTGGAGGCATGCCCATATCCACAGATAGCCAATTTGACCTCCGAAGGAGCGAACTCTTTTATGGATAGGCCATGCTTTGCCCCCAGCGCTAAAATTATGCCACGGACCTCGCCGATTACAAGGGCGGTTTTCACATTCTTAGAAAAAAATAATTTTTCCGTGGATAGCCCGGTCGGTTTTTCTTTTGCGATTAATTCATCTAAAAACTGATATATTTCCCATAATCTCTCGCTCACGGGTTTGTTTTTAGAAGTTTTTTTGACTCCCGAATTAACCCGCGCAATCTTATTGCTGTTTTTTTCTACCAAGCCCCACCCCAGCCTTTCTATGCCGGGGTCTACTCCTAAGATACGTTCGGCGTGCGTGTTCATATATAATTATTTTATTTAAAAAACAGCTATCAAGCCAGCACCGCACATTATTGTTAATATTCCGAGCAGTTTTGTAACAATATTGAATTCATCGGTTTGTTCTTTAAGAAATTCCGGTTTATAAAAACTTAAAAGAAGCGCATAAACGAATGTAAACATCGGCTGTACCGCAACGACGGCGACAACCAACGAAACCGGTCCAAGCGATAAAGCCGCGTAGAAAAAAACTTCGGCAACGTAATAAATAACTGAAACGGCCAGCACCATCAAAAAAATATTAATTTTAAGATTTTGAATATCAGCTAAAAATCCGCGGCGTATTTTCGGGAAACCCAGCATTGATAGCGAACCTGCAACACTGCCGGCGCTGGCCCAGAAAAAGAACGACCAGAAATCGATATAGTTAAGAGAAAAATCACTTACAATGTCTCCGACGGCGAATAAAAAAGAAAAAACGATTATTGTCCGGAGAACCGGAGAAACAATAATTTTCCCGCGCTTTTTATGTGAAATAATAAACGCGCCTGAGACGATCAATAATATTCCTATGTAAGCCCAAAACGATAATACCTCCCCGAATATAATATAAGAAAGAATTACCACAAAGATCGGTGACGTCCATTCGAAAGAAGCAATTCTGGAAGCTTCCTCCCGCATCATCGCCTTGTTGTAATACAAAAGAGAAAAAACAATCAGCGCTCCGAATAAAAAAGCGACCCAGGAAAAAACCGGGTCATAGCGGATGGACAGAAAAAGCGGTATTAACAGGGCAGGCAAAATATCATTTAAATTCGTTAAAATATCGTAGGAATAAGCACTTAACCGCCCGCCGGTTAACAGGCGTTTATCCAGGATATTATCCAGAGCCCACAGCATCGCGGCGGCTAGAGCAAAAAGAAACCAAGAGGCCATATAGCGGTTATTCGATATCTGCGTTCGAATAAACGTCCTGAACGTCTTCCTGGTCGTCTAGCGCGGACAGGAGATTTTCAAATTTTTGGATATCGCCGCCTGAAAGTTGGGCGGGGAACTTTGCCGTAAATTCCTTCCCATCTTTATTGAACGCCCACATTGAGGAGCCTCGTTCGCCGAGCTTTGCTCCGTGCTCGGAAAGCAAATGTTTTATTTCGTTCGTCGTGCGGTTTGAGTTGTCGGTCACCGCCGTAATAATTATCGCCGAGCCCCCGGGCCCGTAAACTTCGTAGAGAACTTCTTTTAATTCAACGCCGTCTTTGGCGGAGGCTTTTGCGATTGCGCGCTCAATATTTTCCGACGGCATATTTGCTTTTTTTGCCTCTTCTATCGCGCCGGCAAGCTTATGATTTATTTTTGGGTCCGCCCCCAGCTCTTTCGCCGTGAGCGTTACCGCGCGCGAAAGTTTTGAGAAAATTTTCCCGCGCTTCGCGTCAGTCGCCGCTTTTCTGTGTTTTATCTGAGCCCACTTGCTATGCCCCGACATTGTTATTTTTTTTGCGGTTACCGCTTGAGTAATCCAAAATTAAATTTTTAGCTTCATAAATTTTCGGGATTTGTTTTATTGTGAAAGATTTTTCTCCCGCGGTTTGTATATTAATATTGCCGTATTTTAAAAGCGTAGCCATAATGTCGGGTATTTCAACGGTTATATCCTGAACCTTATCCAGCATAAATTCGGATATTTCGCGCCGGAAAAGCCCTTTCTGTTCTATGTCTATTATCCTTTCGCTGGTTATTACCCACATATCAAGGTAATAATCCACCCAGAACATGAAAAGGAACAAGGAGATTATCATCAGATAAATTACCTGAAAAAATAATATTGCCGCTCCGGCATTATCAAGCTGAACAACTTTCTGCATCGAATCCAGAGCTAAAATGCCCGGAACCACGATTAAAGGCAGCAGCGCTAAAAAAGCACCCGCAAGAAACCTGCTGACGATGACTATCCAGTGTCTGTGCAATACCATTAATATTTTTTCGTTTTGGTTTAAATGAATCATGAAAGGGGAATATTAAAAAATAATATCATAGACAGCACGCCTAAAAGCAAAATAACGGTCAAAAACGCCCTAATAATTACCTTGGAAAGGTCCTGGCTCATTGTGTATTCTTTGATATGCCATAAAACCGCCGCCACAAAAAATCCGTATACACAGAGGAACAGAATATAAATGATAAACGCGGGAAGAAAGCCCATATGGCTATATTAGCACTTTTTTGCCATTATTATTAACGACGTGATTTAAAAAAACACCGCTGTATTAACAGCGGCTTAGAATTTTCCAGACCTCTATAACGTCATCGCCGAACATTTTTGACGGAGTGCGCATATGAATTCTACATTCTGAAAACACTTCGGAGATGTATTTTGAAGGGTCTTCAATCGTTTGGTAGCTTACTATCCCGCCGGTTTCGCCGACCATTTCAAGGTCGCGTTTACTTTCATAGAAAAACCCGCCTACCAACGCGTGCTGTATCCACGGAATACCGCAGAAAATCTTTTTGTATAAGGCATACTTATCATCTGCCGAAAGGCAACATTCTATTGAGAATAAACTCACGAAAACAGTCGGCATAAAATGCAGGGCGCGCACAAAATCCAAATTGTTATAATCCGCCCGGACAAAATTTTGAATCTGCCCGGCATTATTCATGTCAACACCGGCATATTCGTTGTAATGCCCATATAGCGAATATTCTCCCAAACCGCAGCCAAGGTCTGCCACAAAGAGCGGAGTTAGCCCCGTAAATTTACGGAAACATTCAAAGACCTTATTGTGGTTTCTGCGCACCGTTTTTTCCTGAAGATAAGCCCGATACATTCTGTAAAATTCAGCATCGTATGCCATTTTGACACCTAAAAACTTGAATATTCTACATAGATGATATATGTTTGGTTCAGATAAATCAAATATCTTGGAGTGAAGAATGAAAACTATCTATCTGGCGGGCGGATTGTTCAACGCGGGCGAAAGGCTGCATAATCTTTTTTTGGAAAAGTATCTGAAAAAATTAGGGCACAATGTCGTTTTACCGCAAAGGGAAGCGCTGAAATTTGATAGCTCCGCAGGATTTAATTTAGACGGCGTGAAAAAGGAATGCAAAGAACATTCTACAGATCCGGGCAATATTTATGTCGGGAGCGCCGACGGCGCGGATGCGGATGGCGGAACGGCCGTGGAATACGGTTTAGCTATCGGTGCCAAAGATGAAGCGGTTGTGTATAGGACGGATATCCGCACCGATACTTCAAAAGAGATCGGCGTAAACGCAATGTTATTACTTGAGGGAACCGCCTTTGTTTGTTATCCTTGTTATTTTACGGAACTCGAGCAAGTAGAAAAATATTACGAAGAGCTTGCGAATAAAATACATTGTGCAGTCCAGAGTTTACCACTTAGATGTCGGACGTCTAAGTAGGTTAATCTAAATCAAAAAGGAGCCATAAGCTCCTTTTTATATTAAAATTTACTGCCAGCAGGCCGACGGATTGATATGTTTTTAGTTTTATGCTAATTTTCGAAAAGATTTTAAGAATAATTAATGGATATAGAGGTGCTTTACAGGCGGACTTTGTTGTCTCACCCAAACCTATTTATACCCACATTCAGCGAAAATAATATTTGTGCGTTATTGTGTTCGTGGGGATTATCTCAGAAAATATTAAATTCTATCTCTATGCGTTTGGAATTTTGGCCCACCATAGATTCTTATATTGGAGAATATGGCGGGAAAAAGGGAAATCAACATGTTATTAAGATAAATAATCACTATGTCCAATCGACGCCGGAGCAATTTAATTTAACCGTAATTCACGAGTTAAGGCACATGTTTTGGAATATAATTGATCCGTTAGCCGCTCGAACACATTTTGATAAAGAAGGCTTCGTATTTAGGTGCTGCACTCAAGTCCAATGTTGCCGCCCAAAAAAGTTCGAAACAGAGGAAAACGACTGCGTCGCGGCAGAAGAAAAACATAAAGATTTTATCGTGGCCGCTCTTGTTGCTCCCGGCGAGATAAGACTTTATTAAATATAGGGTCTTTTTTTATATCAATTTTTGTTGATTTTGGGTTGTGGCAGGAGGAGTCAGTCCCAGGTGTTCATACGCGCGTGCGGTGGCGCATCTTCCGCGCGGAGTGCGTTCAAGAAAGCCCAATTGCATAAGATACGGCTCGTAAACTTCTTCTATTGTTTCGGCCTCCTCCATAACCGCGGCCGCAAGCGTGCCGACCCCGACGGGGCCTCCGGCGAACTTTGTAATTAAAGTATCTAAAATTTTTCTATCTAAAGATTCCAGTCCCATCTCGTCAATATCCATAAGCTTCAGCGCTTCTCCCGCAAGGTCCGCGGTTATGATGCCTTCGCCTTTTACTTCCGCGTAATCGCGGGCGCGTTTCAAAAGGCGGTTCGCGATCCTCGGAGTAAAGCGTGAGCGCGACGCAAGCATTTTGATAGCTTCCGGTTTGGTTTCCACGCATAATATTTTTGCGTTCCTTTCCAGTATCTTTTCTATGTCTTCTTCGGTGTAAAAATCCAGCCTGAAAGAGCCTCCGGAGAAGCGCGAGCGCAGAGGAGAAGAAAGTAAGGATGTGCGCGTGGTCGCCGCGACCAAAGTGAACGGTTTTAAGGGAAGGTGATAGCTTTGTGCGGATGGCCCTTTGCCGCTTACGAAATCTATAGAACGCGATTCGAGCGCCGGGTAAAGAATTTCTTCAATCAATTTACTTAAGCGGTGGATCTCATCAATAAACAAAATATCGCCATCTTCTAACCGTAAAATTATAGCGACAAGGTCTCCGACTTTGCTTATTGCGGGGCCCGAAGTAATTTTTATCTGCGCATTCATCTCGCGCGCCACAAGATGGGCGAGCGTGGTCTTGCCCAAACCGGCCGGTCCGTGAAAAAGCACGTGTTCTATCGGTTCGTTGCGTTTTTTGGCGGCTTCTATTAAAATTTTAAGGTTCTTTTTGAGTTTATCCTGACCTACATATTCATTGAAATTTTTAGGCCGTAAAGCCAAGTCTAACGACGCGTCTTCGCTTCTTTGTTTGGGGCTAAGGCTATTTTGTTTTTCTTCACTTGACATAGTTAATTTAATTTGCTATAATGCACCAAGATTCTGCCTGCTAGTCTCTAGGCAATAATCCCATTTTTGGGATAGCTGATTTCTTTTTTAGTTTATAGGATGGCTTTGTTGTCCGCTTTACGCGGCGCTTACTCGGCTATTCCTCGAAAAAAATCTAAGCTCTATCTACCCATGGAAGAGCAATTGCCTAGAGACTAACCGGCGGAATCTGTCCATTTTTTTTATTCAGACGCAACCCTATTCAACTCTTCAAGGGTTGTGATGCCCTGCATTATTTTAATAATACCGTCCTGATACAGGGTTAGCATTCCTTTTTTTATGGCCAGCGCCTGAACATCAGCTGCGGGCGGGCTTGTAATTATCAGTCTTTCCATTTCATCGTCCACTAAAAATGCCTCAAAAACCCCTATCCGACCTTTATATCCGGTTTCGGCGCATTTTTCGCACCCGACCGGCCTGAAAACGGTTATTTCTTTAGGTAATCCCGCTTTGAAAGATTCCGGTATTGTTTTTGCGGTTTTTTTAAAGAGAGAGGTTTCTTCGGCTGTGGGCTTGTCCGCTTTTTTGCAAAAAGCGCAAAGCTGTCTTGTAAGGCGCTGTGCCATTGCGATATTAAGAGCCGGTGAAATCACATTTACTTTTACTCCCAAGTCTATAAGCCGGGGAACGGTTCCTGCGGCGTCGTTTGTGTGCAAAGTTGAGAAAACCAAGTGCCCCGTAAGCGCGGCATGCATTGCAATCTGGGCTGTTTCAAGGTCGCGGATCTCTCCTACTAATATAATGTCGGGGTCTTGCCTCAATATTGAGCGCAACCCGTTTACAAAGTCATATCCTTTGCCGGGATCTATCTGCGTCTGGGTTATGTGAGCAATATGATATTCAATCGGGTCTTCAATGGTAATAACTTTTACCTCCGCCGATGAAATCGATTTTAAGAAGGCATAAAGAGTCGTGGTTTTTCCTGAACCGGTAGGCCCGGTAACCAATATCATGCCGTTCGGCCTTAAGAGTTCCGCTTTCATCAATTCGTACAGAGCCGGCTGCATACCCAAACTTTCGTATTTAATAGCGATAGTTTTCGGCAACAACAACCTCATTACTATGGATTCGCCGAACGGCCCTGGAAGAAAAGAAGTTCTGACCTCCACATTTTCATTCGAGGTTTTAATAGTGAATCTGCCGTCCTGTGGTTTGTTGCGGATATTAAGCTTAACTTCGGACAACAGCTTGATGCGCGAAAGCAATAATTGGTAAAGAGGCGTCGGTATGTCCACTATATCCTGCAACACACCGTCTATTCTCAATCTTATTTTCGCGGACGCGACCTCCGCTTCAATATGGACGTCCGAAGCGTCGGCATCAAGCGCTCCCGCGAATAAAAGCTCAAGAGTATCGGATGCCTTGCGCACATCTTTTTCCCGCGCGGCCAGAAGCGCTTTTTTAAAATTAGAAATGGAATGAAGCGCGGCGCCGTACGATTCAAGTTTTGATTTGGAAATATCAATTATTCCTACCTTGGTTTCTTCAAATCTTGGTATTTCTTTATATTTTGAAAAGGCCTTATCAAGGCCCGTGGGCGAAACCAAAAAAATCTGTACTTCGTATTTTCTTCTTTTTAGGCTGTCCAGCGCATCTGCAACGCCGGGCCTATCGGGATTGGTGAGGGCGACCTGCAGTTTTTTACCCACGCTTTGGATGACGGCCATAGAGTTGGCGCGGGCATTGGTTTCGGGGATTATTTTAAGGGAATCCAGATCAATGGTCATTTTTGACAGGTCAAGGTAAGAGATTTTGTGCCTTTGGGCCAAAACTTGAGCAAGCTCCTCTTCTTCTTTTTTTCTTAATTCGGCAAGCCTATCGGTTGTATCCATAAATTTATCTTAGCTCTTGGGGCGGTTTTTGTTAAAGAACAACTTTATTAATCTTTTAAGCGAGCCCGCGGAGATGCGCCCTTATCTTTATTTCAGCTTCTGAAAATGCCCGGAATCCGTGTACAAAAAAATAGTTTGATGAGGGAGTCAGCCCGAAGGACGAGGCGAGCGCAGGGAGTTTTTCTTCGCCGCCGATAATAGCGGATATGTTCCGCGAAGGGGCCTCCTCGTCCGCTTCAGATTCCCATAAAAGAGCGAAATACTTGGGGTTCTTCGTCAGATTTTTGATTTCTTTGAGTATGGATATTAAAATATCCGGGCCGGCGCCGGTTTTTACAAGGTCGGCCCTGGTTAAAAACGTCCAATGAGTTTGGAGCTCTTTTTCAAAATTGCTTCTGCCAAGCGCCCTTCCTAAGGTTTTCCAGAAATCCCGTCCAAAAAATGATTCCCTGGCCTGTGAAATTATTTCCTTATTTACAGACGCGCCGAGCAGAGAGCAGAGCGCAAGGTTTTCGGCGTTTGGAAAAGCCAGCTCTTTGTTTTCCTCTTCCAGAAGCACCCACAAAGGTTCAATGAATTCTTTGGGTATTTCAGGGCAGAAGGCGCTGATAATGCCGGCGGTTTTATTAGCAAGCCCTCTTTCTTTTGAGGTAATTTTTACAACGTCCTTATAAGGCGTTGAATTTAATATTTTTTCCGCTTCCTCTGCCGCCGTATCCAGAAGTATCAGCATATCCACGGGCTCTTTTTCTTTTTCTATAACTATGCCGTCGGTATTTAAGATATTTTTCCCCTTCAGTATAATTTTGAGCATCTCTCCGTCTTTTTCGTAATTTAGCTCCTCAACGGGTATTTTCGCGGTATCAAGTTTTATTAATACGCGTTCGGGAGCGGAGAAATTATTATCTAAAACCGAATCTGTGAATAAAATTCTTAAAAGTTTTAAAACTTTTTCGGAATAATTATTGATATCAAGCGAAGAACGCTTGCCCAGGCGCAAAAAAAGGCTATGGAGTATCGCGGCTGACAAAATTTTTGCGAGATCGTTCGTTTGGCCGGTTCTCACGTATACCGTATTTATTTTTTCTACGGCTTCTTTGAATTTTTTTACCGCGTCGTTCATAATTGCTTTCATTCGTAGCACAAAGCCTATTTTTTATGCAAAAGTGGATAACTTTTAGCCACTTGACTTATACCTAATTTAGGTGTATAATTAAAAACAGATAAGCAAAAAACGGCTCTAAATAAGGGCGAAACAATAACGTTGAAAACCAAAAAGGAGGGTTTTTATATGAAAAAGTTGCTGACGATTGGTATTGTGTATCTCATTTATCAGTTTTTTGGGTTTGCGGCTCCTGAATTGCTTCAGGCCGGCGATCGGCATTATGGACAAAGACACGAACAACGCCGAGTTTATCGGCCTCAACACCGCGTATACGCTCCGGTTCCGATTATTGTTGTTCCGAGGCGCCCCGTTTATACCCCGTGGTACCCGATATATGGTCCTGCGCCGGTTTATCAGTATCCACACCCACAGGTAATCGTACGAGAGCGGGTTGTGGTTGTGGAGCGCCCAGTTATCGTTGAGCGCGAGGCTTCTGCGCCCGCACCTCAGTATCGGTCAGGTTTATTTTTAAGCGGCGGAAGCCCGGAGGTCCAAGCCGCAGTGAAAAAGGAGTTGTTAGACAAAAAAGTTTTAATAACAACCGACCGTTCGTCTGCCGCAAGCGAGCTCAAGATTTCCGAGAAAATAATCGGCGATCCATGGTTCCGAATCGAGCTTGAACTGATTGACCTCGAGGTTAACCGTATCGTTTCGGCTTCTGATGGAAGCTATCCATACAAAAGCCGGAGTGAGTGGGGAAAACTCGAAGCGATTCGGGAAGCCGCTCACGCCGCCGTCAGCAGCCTTAAATACCTCTAGTTTTGTCCCAGGGGCGTCCGCATATCGGGCGCCCCTGTTTTATTTATGTGCTATAAATAAAAAATGGATTCATTGGACATCCTTACTAAAAGTGCCGAAGAAACGAAAAAACTCGGCGAAAAATTGGCTTGTGAAATAATGATAGAAGTCGGACTTCTCTCATTAAAAAAAACAGCTTTAGTTGTAAGTCTTGAGGGAGAATTGGGTGCGGGGAAGACGACTTTTACACAAGGATTTGCGAAAGGATTGGGGATTAAGGAAAATCCTAGAAGTCCGACGTTTGTGATTATGAGAGCGTATGAGATAAAAAATTCCGACCGCTTTGCTAATTTTATTCATATCGACGCTTACCGTATTGCCTCAAAAGACATGAAAACGCTCGGTTGGGATGAATTTTCAAAAAAACCCGGCAATATAATTTTAATAGAATGGGGCAACCGCATAAAAAATATTTTACCCAAAAAGTCTTTAATTATTTCTTTCGGACATATCGGACATAAAGATAAAAGATTAATTAGAATTTGTCAGTATGAATAATAAAAATATGTCCCGATCCGCTGCGGATCGAGGATCTTCGACTGCGTCGGGAAAAACTCTTGTTTTATTGGACACTCACGCATTAATTCACCGCGCGTATCATGCATTGCCGAAATTCACGTCCAAAAATACAGGCGAGCCGACAGGGGCGCTTTACGGACTATCCACAATGCTATTAAAAGTAATCCGCGAGCTTAAACCGGATTATTTGGTTGCGGCTTATGATTTGCCGGCTCCGACCTTCAGGCACGAGGCCTATTCCGCTTATAAAGCAACAAGAAAAGAAGCGGAAGCTGATTTGGTTGCCCAGCTTAAAAGATCGCACGACGTTGTTGCGGCTTTTGGTATCCCCGACATCTCCGCGCCCGGGTTTGAGGCTGATGACGTTTTAGGGACAATAGTTGAGCAATGTCGAACATTGAACGTTCGACACGTTCGACAAGATAGTCTGAAAATAATTATAGTGTCCGGTGATATGGATGTTTTACAGCTGGTTGATGATGATCGAGTAGTCGTTTATACAATGAGGAAGGGTCTGGAAGACACGGTAATATATGACGAAAAAAAGGTTCTGGAACGGTTCGGCTTCGGTCCGGGCGCGCTGACCGACTATAAAGGGCTTCGTGGAGATGCTTCCGACAATATAATCGGCGTGCCCGGCATTGGCGAAAAAACCGCGACGGATATTATTAAAAATTTCGGAAATATTGAGAATTTATATAAAGAAATAGAGAAACCCAAGGTTCCTGCCTTGCCGGCAGGCAGGTTGGAGGGTAAAAGCGGACTTTTAAAGCCAAGAATAATACAATTGCTTCTAGACCACAAAAAAGACGCTTTTTTTTCAAAAACCCTGGCAACTATCCGCCGGGACGCGCCAATCAAATTTCAGATGCCGGAGGCGGATTTTGCTTTAAAAAAAGAAGAATTAACAAGGCTTTTTATTGAGTTGGGCTTTAGCAGCCTTGTCTCCAGAATATAATTCAGAGTTATGCACACGTAGATAATAACAATGGCCGTTTTTAGTGCAATAATTAAAGAATGAATATAAAAAGCATAGTTTTTACTATTTTTGTGTTTTTAGTCATTGCCGGGGCGCTTTTGTATTATTTTCTGGCCACCCCTTCGTTCGTTGTTAAAGAAGGCCCGCCCAAGGTCATTGCGGTGCTTATTGCTTCGGATTTACAGCTTAGCTCGGTAGAAGGCGTTAAAGCCGGCCTTAAAGAGCTTAATTATCAAATAGACAAAGACGTAATTATTAAATTAAATAATCCCAAAGGCGACAGGGAATTTACCGCTGAAATGGCCAGGCAAATGGTGGCTTCAAAGCCGGACTTAATGGTTGGGTTGTCTACCTCGGCCTCATCAGCTTTAATAGAGGCCAATAAAGACGCTAAACTTCCATTAGTATTCGGCGACGTCGGAAATTTTCAGCAGCTTGGGATTACCGACATAAAACACCCCGGCGGAGTTATGACCGGCGTGGTAGTTGATAATGTCGGGGTAGCGCCGAAAAGAATGGAAATTTTAAAATCATTGAGTCCCAAGATTAAAACCATCGGGATTTTGTTGAATCCGAAACATGTCAGTTATCAGGATATTTTAAAATCGTCCGGTGAAGGAGCGGAAAAGCTCGGTATTAAATTAATATGGTATGAAATTGCGGCAAAAGAAGACATAGCCAAGGCAATGGCTAAGCTCGTCAAGGAAAAGCCTGATGCCGTTATGACCACTTCCGAAGCCTTAATTTCAAACAATCCAAGCCTGATAACGCCAATATTGAGGACAGCGAAAATCCCATCAATGGATTTTAATGTTGAAGTCGGCATACAAGCGGGTTACCTGATGGTTTATGGAGTCAGTCGTTTTGAAATAGGCAAACAAAGCGCAAGAATAATCGATAAGGTTTTAAAAGGAGAAGACCCCGGAAGCATCCCCGTCGAATTCGCGTCCACGCCTTCTTTGGAAATAAATAAAGCGCTTGCGGACGAGATGGGCATTGAGATACCAGACCCTCTGCTTTTACAGGCAAATAAAGTTTATCGTTAACAATTTGTTGTTTTATTATTAATAAAAAAATTACATGAATATAACATTCAAACAGGCTTCATATGCGATTCTCCTGACTATTATAGTTTTAGGGGTGGTTTACTCGGTTTATAATTTCGGAGGGCAAAACCAGCCTCCTCTTCCGCCGAAAAATTATAAAATAGGATTTTTATTGACTGATAAAGATATTGGAAGCGCGAATATAGCCGGATTTAAGGTCGGAATGGAAGCTGCCGGCTACAAAGAAGGAGTCAATGTTACTTATATTGAAAAAAACGCAGGAGCGGACCGCGCGGCGGTTATGGACGGTTATGCGAAAGAACTTAATGACATGGGGCTGGATATTATTCTTACAGGCTCAACATCTGCTACGCAATCATTGGAAAAACTGGACCTTAAAATACCGGTATTTTTCCTGGCCGCCGGCATTCCCGGCCAACTTGTGAAGAATCCGCAAAAACCGGAAGGAATGGTTACCGGCTTGGGCGAGCCCTCGGCGGAATTCGCAGGCCGGAGACTGGAAATCCTTAAACAAATGGTCCCGTCCGCAAAAAAAATAATATCCATTGTTGAAAAAGATTATCCGACGGCAGATGTATTTAGGGCAAAACTGAATGAAGCCGCGCCTGTTTTGGGGGTAGAGATGGTTTATATAGAAATAAGCAGGGATAAAATTGATGAGATTTTAAGTAAACTCCCATTGCTTAGCAAATCTTTGGGAGACGCATACATTGCCTGCACATGCAGAAGCAATGAAAAATATTCAAAGGAGCTTTCAGCCGCATTGTTAAAAGCGAAATTGCCATCAATCAATCCGGAGACGGAAATCGGGGCAAAGATAGGCTGGCTTGCTTCGCACAGCAATGACAGATATAAAAACGGTATTCAGGCTACGAGCAAAGTAATAAGAATATTGAACGGTGAGCCCATTTCTAATATTCCGGTGGAATACGCGACCGATCTTATTTTAGAGCTTAATCTCGCAACTGCCAAAGCAATAGGTTTAACCTTGCCTCAAAGTATAATTTCCCGCGCAAACAAAATTTATAACGAATAATAAATATGAATATAACGCTCAGACAAGCTTCTTATGCTGTCCTCCTGACAATCATCGTTTTAGGGGTGGTTTACTCGGTTTATAATTTCGGAGGGCAAAACCAGCCTCCTCTTCCGCCGAAAAATTATAAAATAGGATTTTTACTTAATGAAAAAAGTACTGTTTTGGATGACAACCTGGCCGGTTTTAAAGCAGGGATGAAAGACTTGGGGTATCAAGAGGGTGTTAATGTAGAATACATATCAAAAAACGCCGGTGGAGATAATAAACTGGTTGCTGGGTATTCAAAAGAACTAAATGCGGCCGGCGTCGATATTTTTATCATGAATTCAACAACCGTGGCGGAAGAATGGTTGAAAATAACAGAAATAAATAAGCCCGGTTTTTTTGTTTCCGTAGGCAGGCCCGGAGCGATAGTTAAAAATCTTGCGGTTCCTGAAGGGCGGATTACCGGTTTTGGAGAGGGGGCGACTGTTGAATTTAGCGGCAAAAGGCTGGACTTTCTCAAAGAGGTTGCTCCTCAAATTAAAAAAGTTGTTTCCATAGTGGAGAAGTCACACGGCAATACCCCGCTTTTTAAAGAGCGCATAACAGCTGCGGCAAAGGCTTTGGACATGGAAGCGGTTTTTATTGAAATAGATAAACCGGAAGATTTGCCGGGCAAACTTCCGCTTTTGAAAAAAGCTGGAGATTCATATATTGCTTGTCCTTGTGTTAGCAATGCCAGGTTTGCGAAAGAAATGGTGGCGCAGTTTAATAAAGATAAAATGCCATCAGTGAGTGCAAATATTGCAACAGGAGCTAATGTTGGTTTTTTGGTGGCTTACAGCGACGACCGGTTCAAAACAGGATTAAAATCCGCCGTTTCTGTTGATAGAATTTTAAAAGGCGTGTCGATATCAAAAATTCCCGTTGAGTTTGCTACAGATGTTATTTTAGAACTTAATCTCGCAACTGCCAAAGCAATAGGTTTAACCTTGCCTCAAAGTATAATTTCCCGCGCAAACAAAATTTATAACGAATAATAAATATGAATATAACATTCAAACAGGCTTCATATGCGATTCTCCTGACTATTATAGTTTTAGGGGTGGTTTACTCGGTTTATAATTTCGGAGGGCAAAACCAGCCTCCTCCGCCTAAAAATTATAAAATAGGATTCTTAGCTTTAAGCGATAAAGACGTCCAAAGCGAAAACTATATGGCATTTAAAGCAAGTATGAAAAAACTTGGCTACGAAGAAGGTAAAAATGTTGAATACATTATTAAGCAAGGCGACAGAAATATAAAGGGTGACCTTGAAAATGGAGCCAAGGAGCTTAATGAGTCCGGGTTGGACCTGATTTTGACCGGAGGTACAACTTCCACTGTTCCACTGAAAGAATTGGCGGGTCTAAAAACCCCGGTCTATTTTCTTTCAGCCGCAAGGCCTGAATTGGTGGTTAAAAACCTTGTTGCGCCGGAAGGGCTGATAACAGGCATATCCGAAGGGGTTGTTTCGCTGGCAGGCAAGCGTTTGGAATTTTTGAAAGAGATTGATCCTTCTATAAAAAAAGTCGCATCTATTATTGAAAAAGGGCATACGACCGCCGCCGCCGCGCAGGCAAAGATTGATGCCGCCGCGCAAGAATTAGGGATAGAAACCGTGGTCATTGAAATAGAGGCGGGTAAATACGAGCAGATTTTTGAAAAGCTAAATACAATAACAAGAAAAAACGGAATAGGCGGGTATATTGCGTGCACGTGCTTAAGTAACGAGAAATACGCAAAAGAGCTGGCGGTTTATTTTCGTAAAGAAAAAATTCCTTCCATCAACGCCGAAGTCGGCATAGGAGCTAACATTGGATGGTTGGCTACCTATTCCAATAATAGGACCAGAACGGGCGAGTTGGCGGCCGAAAGCGCGGTCAGAATTTTAAAAGGCACTCCAATATCGCAAATTCCGGTTACATTTGCGAGTGATATTTTATTTGAGCTCAATTTAAAAACAGCCAGAGAAATAGGAGTAATAATGCCTCAAAGTATAATTTCCCGCGCAAACAAAATTTATAACGAATAATGGCCAGAGCTACTTCTGAATTTTCCGTTGTTAAAAAGTACCAGCTGTGGTTGCTTGGTTTTGTTGCAATTTTAACCATTCTTTCCGCTAATGCGGCGTGGATTTTCCCGACGAGAAGCGAGCTTGATACGGAGGTTTATTTACTGCACAGAACAATAGTTCTTGATATGCGGAACCAGCTCGCCGCTTTTTTGTCGCAGTATGAAAAATCTTTGATTGACGGCGCCGACGTGATTAACCAATCAATAGAAGGAAACCAATATATTGTATCGCGCCTTATGAAAGAGAATCAGCCGTTTGAGTTCGTAGCTTTGCTAGATATGAGCGGGAAAGAGGTTTTAAAAAATCACAGATTTCTTTTGGTCTCTTCTTCCGACCTGCGCGACCGTTCGGGAGAAAATTTGTTCAAAACAATTACGGAAAACCAGATATACGTAAGCCCGGTATCGTTGTCCGGTTTTTCGGAGCCATTAATTACTATTGCGGTCCCGCTTACAGAAAGCAGCGGATTCTCCGCCATATTAGCTGATATTAACCTGAAATTTTTATCGGACGTTGTAAGAAGCGCCTCTACGGAAAACGAAGGAGAGGAAGTGGCTTATATCGTCGACCAACAAGGGTATATAATCGCTCACCCGAACCAGTCTCTGGTATTCGGGAGAACCAATGTAATAGAGAGAAAAATTATCACAGAAGCTCTTAATGGAAGAGAGGCAGACACGCAAAATCGGGATTTTCAATATAAAAATGAAGCAGGTGATGATATGTTTGCCGTCATTTTACCGTTTGACCTTACCGGATGGGCCGTGGTTGTGGAAGAGCCCTACTCTCTGGCTCACCAAGCTTCGAATAGGGTATTTAATTTGGCGGTTATTTCTTTGGTTTTGGAAATTTTGATGGTGGTACTGCTGATATGGAATTATATGAATCTTATTAAATCAGCCACGCTGTATTTTCGAGAGAGAAATCAAAGAGAGGCAATATTGAACAGCCTATATGACGGGGTTATAGAGTATAATGAAAACTCGGAGATTGTTTTGATGAATCCTAAGGCGGAAGAAATATTAGGAGTAAGTTTTCGTGAAATAGAAGGACTTAGAATATCGCCCGATCTAGTGAAAACCAGACCCGAGTTAACCGCTTTGGTTGAGCTAATCTATCCGGCGGTTGCTCCTTATGCCTCCGCGACAAAACAGCTTGCCGGGTCTCCCGCCAGAGCGATGGAGATTCATATTTCAAAGCCCGAACTGAAATTATTGGTTACTATGACGCAGGTTTTGGACAAAGAAGGCCGAGTGAAAGAATTTCTTAAAATCATCCATGACGTTTCAAGAGAGCGGCTTGTTTCAAAATTAAAATCAGAATTCGTTTCTATCGCCGCGCACCAATTGAGGACGCCCTTGTCGGCAATCAAGTGGACATTAAAATTGTTATTGGAAGGAGACGCGGGGCCACTATCAGCTTCTCAGCTGGAATTTTTGGAAAAAGGATACACCATTAACGAGCGGATGATTAAATTGGTTAACGATTTACTGAACGCGGCCAGGATAGAGGAAGGTAAATTTGGGTACGAATTCAAAAAAATGGACGTCACTGCTTTTACAAAAGAAATTTTTACGAATTACGAAACAGCCGCCAAAAGTAAGTCGCTAGTTTATACTTTTGAGCAGTCAGTTGAAGATAGCCTTCCTATTTACGCGGACTCAGAAAAGCTTTCTCTCGCGCTGACTAATATTATTGAAAACGCCATCAAGTATACTCCGAACGGCGGCAAGGTTGCGGTGTCTATAAAAAAAGAAGGAGAATTTGTGAAAATCACCGTTTTTGATAACGGCATAGATGTTCCTGAAGCCGAAAAAAGCAGGGTATTTTCAAAATTTTTCAGGGCTTCCAATGTTGTGCGTCTGGAAACCGAAGGCACGGGCCTGGGACTTTTCATATCTTACAACATCATAAAAAGACATGGAGGGAATTTGACATTTGATTCCGGAAAAGACGGCACATTCTTTATGTTTACTCTTCCGCTGAGGCAGCAGGACATGCCGTTGCAGGAAGTGCCGGAATTAAACGAGTTCTTGGAATCTATTTAGATAGTGGTATAATCAATTTATGGCTAAAAACAAAATTTTAATAGTTGAGGATGAGATGGTGCATTTGAATGTAATGAAGGCAAAGCTGGAATATGAAGGGTATCAGATTGTTACCGCTACCGACGGGGAAACAGGCTATAAAATGCTTGATTCCGAGAAGCCGGACCTTGTGCTTTTAGATATAATGTTGCCGAAAATGAACGGTTTTGAGTTTCTGGCCAAGGCCAAAGAAGAGGGGAAAACGGGTAAAATCCCCATTATTGTGGTTTCAAATTCCGGTCAGCCGGTGGAAATAGATAAAGCTTTAAAGCTTGGGGCAAAAGACTATTTAATAAAAGCCGAGTTTAACCCGTCAGATGTTTTAGAGAAGGCTGAAACGGTTTTGGGTTTATCTCCTAGAAAACAAGTTGCCGCAAATAACAAAGCCACTCCGGTTTCGGCCGCGTCTATCAGTCCGGCCGGCAAAGATGCCAAATCAGGCAAAACAAAGATTCTTATTGTGGAGGATGATAAGTTTTTACGCGACCTCATTCTGCAAAAATTGCAGCGCGAAGGATTTGACACGGTTCCGGCTTTAGACGGAGAGGAGGGGTTGAAGTTGGCCAAAGAAAAAATGCCGGATTTGGTATTGCTAGACCTTATATTGCCGGGACTGGACGGGTTTGAAGTATTAAAACAAATAAAAGCCGATGCGCAAACCAAACAGATTCCTGTTATCGTCCTTTCTAATTTAGGGCAGAAAGAAGACATGGACCGGGCATTTTCCGGAGGAGCCGAAGAGTTTATGGTAAAAGCGAATTTTACACCCGGCGAAATCATTGCAAAAATAAAACAAATTTTGCAGAAAAAGTATTTTTGATTCCAAAATCTAAATGCTCTATTTTCTTTACGGAGAAAGTTCTTACCACGCCCTCCGAAAAATTTCCGATTTTAAGAACGCATTTAAAAAGAAAAGCGCAGATTTTTTAATTGAGGATTTTGACGGAGAAACGGAAGAGCTTTCCTTCGGGCAATTTCACGCTTCATTGGGACAGCAAAATCTTTTTTCCGGGACGCGGCTTGTGATTTACAGGAATGTCCTGGGTGAAGACGAAAAACTGTTCGAAGAATTGGTAAATAATGCGGATTATTTTAAATCAATAAAAGACGTTTTTGTTTTCTGGGAGCGCGAGCCCGAGACAAAAACACTGAATTTTTTCAAGAAATACTCTGAGAAGACGCAGGAAATTAAGGACGTAACGGACGTCGAATTGGATAAATTTTATGGGAATGCGTCTAAACAGGAGAAAAAACACGGTCCTGCGCCCACACCTTTTGCGTTCATAGATAAAATGTTCGGACCGAGAGCCCCGCTTGCGCTAAAAGAAATGTCCCTGGCCGGCATTGAGCCTCAAAAATTCATTTACGCTTTTTTGTGGAAATTAAAACAAAAATCCGCCCAAGGCGGGCCAGCCTCGGGCTGGCCCGACGCTTATTTTGCGGGCATAGAGGCCGAATCTCAAATGCGAAGAGACCCCAAAAACGCAGAGGAAATTTTGGAGCAATTTATTTTTTCCCTGCCCGACCGGCAGGCGGGGATAAAAGCCTAGATAACCTGGATTTTATTCTCGCCGCTTTGTTGACTTTGATTATATGCTTCTTGGCGGATTTGTCGGCGATTTTGTATGCAAAAGAGACAGCGGCTGCCGTCTTTTCCGTTTCCGCTTTTTTTATTGCTTCTTTCAATTTATCCTTCCATTCGCGGTTTACTGTCCGTCTTTTCTCTGATTGTCTTAGCGCCTTTTTAGCTGATTTTGTTATTGCCATAGGGGCAATATAGCACGTTGAATAAAAAAGAAAAGGGCGATAAAATGATAATAGATCTGAGGACGGATATGAAGACTAATATGCTTTTGATAGCGATCGGAGCTGTAATCGGGTTGTTTTTGGCAAGCGCATGGCTGACATTCTTCGGTGTGGTGTTGCTTACCGTTGCGATTGTGTCGCTGAATCTTTTGCTATTTATTAGACAAAGGCTAGCAGATACGCAGGGTCCCTACGCCGAATTTTTATTTGTAATTGATCTGTCGGGGAGCCTCGTCGCTTGCATGTGGCTGGTTTCCATTTATAAAATGATTGAGTAGCAAAGCAACAATCCCATCCACGACATTTATGTCGGGACGGGTTTTTTATTTTATGGTTTTTATTACGTCGCGGAGTTCGGCGGCTTTTTCGAAGTCTAGCTGTTTTGCGGCTTCCAGCATTTCTTCTTCCAGTTCCTGCTTTAATTTGGCGCGGGACATGTCCTTGGACATTTTTGTCAGGTCAAATTTTATCTTTTTTTCATCGGCTCCGAAAATGTTTTCAGTTATCTCTTTCTGAATTGATTTCGGGGTTATCCTGTGTTTTTTATTGTATTCTTTCTGTATTTTCCTTCTTCTTTCGGTTTCTTCCATGGCAAATTTCATGGAAGCCGTTTTTCGGTCAGCATACATTATAACCGCGCCTTCCGTGTGTCTCGCGGCGCGCCCGATGGTTTGTATAAGTGTCTGGGCGTTGCGCAAAAAACCCTCTTTATCGGCGTCTAAAATTATTACCAAAGAAACTTCAGGCAGGTCTATCCCTTCACGGAGAAGATTTATTCCTACAATGACATCATAAGAGCCCCTTCTAAGTTCGGTCAAAATTTTATGACGCTCCATTGTTTTAATATCTGAATGCAGATATTCGGCCCTGATTTTTTCTTCTTTTAAAAAATCAGCCATATCCTCCGCCATGCGCTTGGTCAGGGTTGTCACAATAACGCGCTCGTTTTTTTCAGTGCGTTTTTTTATTTCGGAGATAACGTCCAGGATTTGCCCGTCGGTGCTTCTTATTTCAAGACGCGGGTCCAATAATCCGGTCGGGCGGATTATCTGCTCAATGACGTGCTCCTTTCCGGATTTTTCCAGTTCATACGCGTTTGGTGTTGCCGAAACATAAATTGTCTGTCCGACTTTTTTATCAAACTCCTCAAATCTCAGCGGCCTGTTGTCTATTGCTGATGGGAGTCGGAAGCCGTAATTTACCAAAGTTTCTTTTCGCGATCTGTCTCCAAAATACATTCCTCGGATTTGTGGGATTGTCATGTGCGACTCGTCTATAAAAGTTACAAAATCTTTCGGCAGATAATCCAGAAGCGTTGCCGGCGGCTCTCCCTCTTTCCTG
>Ga0209541_10000873_pt1 | contig 59884 bp, 52 predicted proteins | sample RifCSPlowO2_01_FD_184027 | JGI IMG/M metagenome (GOLD analysis project Ga0209541, IMG submission 184027) | Groundwater microbial communities from Rifle, Colorado - Rifle CSP2_plank lowO2_0.1 (SPAdes) (version 2) | ecosystem: Environmental > Aquatic > Deep subsurface > Groundwater | place... | reverse complement strand
TACATAATTGCACCGAGCCAGGATTTAGTGAATTTAAAGGAAGAATAGAAAGAAACAGCAATCCATGGCCAAAACCAGAGCAACCTTTCAATAAAATGCCACGATAAACCTATTTGAACGGCAAATTTAGTGACAATTTGGTAATACGGTGCTAGCCACAGAAATCTCGGTTCAGGAAGCCATGAAAATGATTGTATGTGTTGGGTAAATAAATACGGCCAGTCCCCGGCTGACAATGTTCCCGACAACGTGAACCACGGGCGGAAAATGAGGAGTAAGAAAACAATTGTGAGCGGAAGTATCATGTCAGCGTGACTGCCGATAAAACAGGATTATTTGATGAACAAGCACGATCCATAAGGAAAAATAAATGAGTGCGCCAATAGCTTCAGCAAAAAAAGTAAGCTTGAGGAGAGTTAATAGAAATGCAACAAAAAACAAAAATCCTGTGAGGTACGAAACGAGTGTCACTTTAAATTTCATGCTCGATAAAATAATGAGGAGTAAGATAAGTAAATATAGAAGCCAAATTTTATTAATGAAAATGACATTCGCATACGGCAAATCCCGTAGTAGTAACGTGATAACAATAACAATGCTAAGACCAAAGAGTTGTTTTATTGTTGGCATATTCTCTTTATTTACCCTTTCTTTTTCGCACAATTACTAAACCCAAGAGTATAGAAATCGCAGTAATAATGAGACCCAAACGAAAATATTCTCGTCCTTTGTATTCGACAATGAGAGGTGAAGATGTTGGTCTTTCAATAATCCATCCGTTTGCATACCCATTCACTGTTATGTGCCGAGCATCCACTCCCTTGATCTGCCACCATGGATCAAAACGCTGAGGAAATACAAGAAGCATAGGATAAGAAACGTTTTGTCCAAGAGTCACTTCGTATCGAGTCGGACTGTATCGCGTATACCCTACTGATTCAGTTGCTGATGGTTTGTTTGTTGTTGATGTAAAAATAATTGCCGGATAAATGATTTCACTTATCGAAAGGTTAAACTGTTTCTCGGCTCGCTCAATCGTAAGATTAGGAGCGCAGAGAGCAAGTGTTATTTGTGTTACCCCTGATGAAACCTCTACTATTTGTTCCTGTTTCTCTTCAAATGGCCCTTCAAGGAGCTTAACCGCAGAAATAAGTCGTTGCGTCCCATCCGGTTGGTGTTCCCATGCAAAAAGAATAAGGTTGTCAGAAAAATCGTTAAGGTACCTTAGCCACATTCTATAGAGCTTATCGTGAACTAAAGGTGAAACGGTTGTTCCAAAACAGCTATTTTCTCCCTTTGAACTAAACTCTGTCTCGATCGGCGTGAGCGGATATGCCATTTCTACTGTTGGTGGCAAAGATAACTTAACTGTATGAAATCCTTTTCCAACGCGAACTGTCCCAAATGGTAGCCATTCCTCCTGCATTGCCGTATCGAGATTAACCTCTCGAACTACAGAATTATCAATAGTCAAAAGAAATGTTGATTTATTGCGCGCATATTCCTTAATATCAGCGCTCCGTAGATATACTCCAAACGTATTATCGTCAGAGAGATTAAATTGGTATAATCTGCTGTTTTGATCTTCCAAAGGCGCTATGTAAGGATCCAGTATTGCTTCGACTTCAGAAAGCGCGGAAAATATACTCCCTGCAAGAACTGTCTGCGAACCGGCTGTCACGGAACTGCCGAGATTGGGGCGAAGAAAGTTACGCTCTGCCCGAAGATATTGTTGTGTATCGCGTGCGACAGTTATTTTTTCCTCAAATGTCGGTAAGTTCTCAAAATTTGTTTTAATTGTTTGAAGAAGTGATATGTAGCGATCGGTAATGACTTTCGTTAAAGGCCGTTTCTCGAACATCATTTGATTTATCTCACTTACCCGTTTGAGGGAAATACCAAGCGTATTGTAAATAATGCCTCGCGGATCTGTCGGTCGGGCTCTCAATTGTTCCGAAAGTAAAATAACGGCGTACAATGGGTCACCCGGAAGAATGTTGCGCTCCGGAAAAACCACTTCCGGTTTATTTTTTCTTGGGCATGTCAAACATTGGGGAACAATAATCGTTTGTCCAAAGGCAAGCACATTCGTGTTAACATTTTCACTTTTGAAAATGAAAGCGTCCGCCAAATCTGGTTGGTTCACGTAAGCACCATTGTCCTCGACACTCCCATCAACGAGAGAAGGATAACCAACCGTATAAAAATTACCAGGCCCTTCTTTTTTTCGCCGGAATACTTCCCACTGGTCAAATATTTTCTCTTCCTCAAAAAGTCCTGTTTTTATTATTCCCTGTGAATAGAGCTTTATTTCGGTTGGTATTGATGAAATATCAGGTATCGCAGTGTCATTCTGAATTACCACGTGGGTAATTCCAAGAAGTGAAGTCAATTGTGCCACCTTCTGAGAATTTCCCTCCAAGATAGCGTTGTAAAGTTCCAAAGTGAGTATTCGCTCCGGGGAATTGAGTTTATCGTTATCAATAACAACAGACGCGTTACTCAAAAGTGTCGGAAGCGCCTGAAAACTCAAGTATCCCCACGTGTAGAGACTATACTGTAGATCAGGACTATCCGGTGGAAGCATGAGAATCCGACCTATATCTTTCTTACCATTAAGCCACGCGCCAAATTCAAATACATAAGGGGGAACAGCTAAGCGTGTTGAAAATCCTTTTCGCCATTCAAAAAAATTTCCCATAAAGAATGGAAAATGATACAGGAGTACGATTGCTAAAAATACACTTGTGAGACCTAAGCGGATTCGTTTAGGAAGGGCATCCATGACGTATGCAAGTAATATTGCATTTGCAAGAAATAGTCCCGAGGCAAATTTAAAATATGGTGATCGGAATATAAAAAATCCCGGCACTTTTTCAACAAGCATCTGGTAGAGAAATCCGAGCGGAGGGTGCGTACCGGCCGCAAAAAATATACCGATAAGATACAGAAAGAAAAAGTAGAGGATTTTTCTCTTCGCCTCCTTCTCCCGCACGAAGTAGAGTGATGCGAATGATAGAATCGCCCAGAGAAAGCTCACAGCGATAAGAATCGGGTTTGAGAGAAAAAATTTCGCATACGGATGTTCTGGGTTGTCGTACCACTCGGCTATACCCTCAAGCCTCATCAGATTAAGAAGACTTGCATTGGCACTAATTTCACCCGCCCAGCTGATGATGCCCGATACTCCGCCGATCGCCGCAATGCCCTGTCCCACCTGTGAACGGAGTTGCATCATCGCAGGCAGGAACGCATACGCATTCATCATTCCACCAAGGACAATAGTTAATGCCGTTAACCATAGGATCTTTTTAACCGCAGTAAAATTTTTCTTGAACAAATTTTCCGTCACTGAAAAGAGAATGAAGCTACCGATTATGACAAAAAAACCTCCATAGAGAGGGAGACCGAATAACCCTCCTGCATTAAAAAGAAAAAGAACGAAACTATTAAGCACTACTCCTGACAAAAGCGAAACATTCCCCTTCTCGACTAAAAGAAATACCGACAATACGAGAGGGGCAGCGATATATGCTGAGAACTTACTTTTTTCCGCTATCCACCATCCCTGAAGAATAAAGAAATTGAATTGATAAAGAAGTGAGGCAGTAATTTTAAAAATGCTGCTTTTTGAATTAAGTACATGGGCTAATGTGTATGCCGAGAGTCCTATAAGGAAAAACCAAAAAATATATACAAGCTTCTGTCCGGCCTGAAGTGATAAACCCAGGTAAGAAGGAATTGCATCGATAAAATGAATTGGAATGGTTCCCAAAATCAAGACTTGGCTTTGACCGTAAAACTGATCTATCCATGGCGAAAGTCTCCCTGTAAAAAAAACTTTCGGATCCAAAGGAGCCACAAGGTCATGACCAGCCATAACCATATCTGACCGGAACCAAAGAAGCGGAGTGAGGCTCAGAAAAAAAATGATAACAATGTCGCGGATTATATCCTTGTATTTTTTGAACATATTAAGTAAACACATTCTGTAACGAATTTTTGTTCGCTACAATCCACTTATATGTATCGGTAACTATCTGGTCTATACTTTTTTTTGGTTTCCATCCGGTTTGTTTCATTATTTCCGTATTATCTGTTATATAAATACGGACATCCCCTTCTCTTGTTTCTGGTTCCGAATGAATAGTAATTTTATTTTTCGTTACGATTTCACAAAGTTTTGTCAGTTCTGCAAGTGATATGCTATTGTCTCTGCCTCCTCCTGCATTAAAAACTTTATTGGAGTTTTTTTTGATATCGTTAAGTTGCAACATGAGCAGTTCGAAAACGTCATCGATGTGGAGGATATCCCGCACCTGCTTTCCTACCCCCCCGAAACCGATGTAGGAAAGTGGTTTTTTAAATACATGATGGGCTACCCACAGTGCAAGAATTCCCTGATCAACTTTCCCCATTTGCCATGGCCCTGCAATAACACCAAAACGATCAATAACTGCATGGAGATGATAATTTGCAGCATATTCCATAATGAGTAATTCAGCTGCTAATTTTGTCGCACCGTAGAGACTACGAAGACCATTAAGAGGAAAATCTGTCGATATACCGTTTTTCATTTGGTCAAGTTCAAATCGTGTTTCTGTTTCATGAAAGCGAAGATCATTAAGAGGACTAACTGGATATACTCTGCTTGTTGATAAAAAAACTACATCTGCGTGTTGCTCCCGGGCAAGCTCAAAACAGTTCATAGCACCTACGAGGTTTGTTTGGATAAGATATTGAGGCGAAGTCGTAACTCCTGCCATGACCGAAGGTTCTGCAGAGCATTCGATAATACAATCAAATGTTCCCGTAAGGTCTTCTCTTTTACGAACGTCTCCATGACGAAAGGTAACACCGTGTTCTAGAAGTCGAGGTAGGGTGAGTTCTGAACCAACTCGCGAAAGATTATCGAAAGCTGTAACTATAATGTTTGGGAAATGTTCTTTGAATTTGATTGCGATATTTGACCCGACAAATCCGGCACCACCGGTCACTAAAATATTTTTGTAGCTCATACGTGTACGTTGGCAATCAGTTCATCAAGAATTTTGTCCGTATCATAGCTAATTTTCCACCCCCGAAAGTGGACCATTAATTTCGTTAAATCCGCAACATACCAGATGTGGTCTCCGATGCGATTCTGTTCTTTATAAACGGTCTTTGCCTTTATGCCTGTCTTCGTTTCTATTTTTGAAATTGCTTCCAGAATCGATACGTTTGAATATCTTCCGCCACCAATATTGTAGACTTCACCAGGGCGGGGTTTTTGATAGAAGCGGTAAAAAGCGTTGATCACGTCAAAGGCGTGAATATTATCACGCACCTGTTTCCCTTTATATCCGAAGATTGTATACGGCTTACCGGCAACGACACATTGGACAAGGTACGCAAGAAATCCGTGGAGTTGGGCTCCTGAATGGGATGATCCGGTTAAGCACCCGCCTCGGAACGTCCCGGTTAGAAGTCCAAAGTACTTACCATATTCCTGCACCATAACGTCAGCAGCAACCTTTGACGCACCAAAAACACTGTGAAGTGTGTTATCGATACTCATAGACTCATCAATTCCTTTAAAGTAACGGTTGTCTTTCGGAAGTTCCCATCTCGTTTTTTGTTCAACAAGAGGTAACCTGTTGGGACTATCCCCGTACACTTTGTTCGTTGAAGTAAAGATAAACACAGCCTGCGGACAGTGTTGTCTGTATTGTTCGAGGAGGAGGAGCGTTGCGGATGCATTAATTGAAAAATCCGTCAGCGGTTCTTTTGCCGCCCAATCGTGAGAAGGTTGGGCAGCTGTGTGAATGATGAGGTCAAAGCGGTGAGTTTTAAAAATATCCTCCAGAGCCTTTTGATCACGAATATCAGCATTGTAGTGTTTGTAGTTTTTGTATTTTTCTTCAAGTTTTTTTCTATTCCATGCAGTACTCGCGCTTTTTCCGAAAAAATAAGCGCGCATATCGTTATCTATACCGACAATATCAAATCCACGCTCGGCAAAAAATTTGACTGATTCAGAACCAATAAGTCCTGCCGATCCTGTAACGAGGACCTTTTTAGCTTTCCTCATACCATGTATTGTACAATGTGTATCATGCCAAAGACAATTCTCTTTGCCACATTTTCTCTTTGGATGAAAGGAAAGCGTACTCCAATAAACGGCATGATTGAGCCGCTTTTTTCGTATTTTTCATCCAAAAAAGTAAATGTTGATCTTATCGATGGTCTCCATCCGGGAAGTAGCGACGTCATAACAATCTTTGAAGAAGGGAAGCGAACATCTATATCATGGATGAGCAAGGTTCTCTCCCCAATTCTGTGGCTCCAGAATAAAAATGCATTCCAACCTTCATTTAAATTTCGAGACTTTTTTGCTGTCTTTGAGTGGTTTATAAGATCCGGAAAAACCTACGATCTTTTTATAGGTTTAGAATCCGTATATACGCTGTCTGGAATCATATTCCGGAGCCTGGGACGTGTAAAGGGGGTTGTTTATTACGTTTCCGACTACTCTCCTAATCGGTATAAAAACACACTCCTTAACTTTCTCTATCTCTGGCTTGACCGCTTCTGCGCAACCCATGCAGATTTTATCTGGGACGTATCAAAAGCATTTCAACCCGCAAGAATAATAGCAGGGATCAACAAAAACAGAATGAAGCCTCTCATTCACGTTCCGAACGCACTATTCCCCAATCAAATTTGCCCGCTCCCGGCTACTTCGCGCATCCCGTATTCGCTCGTTTACGCGGGAACTCTGAATATTTGGAACGGGCCTGATACGGCGGTAGAGGCAATGGGCTTTGTCCGTAAGAAATTTCCCAAAGCATCACTTCATGTCTACGGGACAAACGGAAAAGATCAGGCACGCGTAGAAGAAGTTATCAAACGGTTGAATCTTAAAGGTGCTATTTCATTTCACGGTTTTATTGGCGATGTTGTCAAACTCTCCCGATTTATTAACCACTATATGCTTGGTCTTGCCCCATACCGAATACTTTCCGGCTCGCACCGTGCGTATGGTGATGCAACAAAACTCCGGCTCTATATGGGGGCCGGGCTTCCGATTCTTACGACACAAGTACCACCGCTGGGGAAAGAAATATATGATTTTGGGGGAGGAATAATTTGCAAGGATGACTCCAAAGAATTAGCAAAACAAATAATCAGGATTTTTTCGGATACCGCTCTTTACAAAAAACTTGTGACGAAAGCCCGTGAGTTTGCGCGCAAAAATACCTGGAAAAATACCTACGATATCGCTTTCTCAAAGATGTTTAACGACAAATAGTTGATTAGCTAGCCTTGGCACAAAAAAAACAAAGAGTTCTGAAATCGTTGACACTGCCGACCAGAAAAACCACGGCTTCCATTTGATTGTCGCATACTCTCCCCGTAACCACTTCAAGCCCCGTATGCCATAGATTTGGTATCCCATTTGTTTAAAATCATCAACTGACCATCCTGAGAGATGTTTTTGAAATTCATTGCCGTCAACCGGCGTTTGCTTTATAAAACCGTTGGGGGTCAAAAGCAATACTTTTTTCTTTGCGAGTTTTGTCATTTTTCGCAGTAACTTCCATCCTTTCTCTTTAGGTAGATGTTCAATGAGGTCAAGGGCAACAACTGCATCGAACCGTTTCCCTCGTAAGAGTTTGTCTATATCGAAAACGTTTCCGACAACATACTCATCATGTATTTTTTGCTGACGACTTGCTGCAATACTGGGTTTATGAATATCAACGCCGACGCAATAGAAATGTTTTTTTATTTTCGACAGCGGAGAATTACTCCCACACCCTACATCAAGAACGGTTCTCATCTCGCGAAGTTCCAACGCGATCATTCCATAATACGGGTAGTCACCGGCATTAACGAGTAGATTTCGAAGTTTCATTGTCAAGAAAAGACGCGACTACTCCTGCACCAGCTGATAGTACTTTAACTGTATAGAGAAGGAGGAGTCCCAAAAAATAGTATGGCTTAGAAAGCGCTGCAAGAGAAAAGTAAGAAGCGCGGGGAAGAGAATGAGCAGCAATTGTTGCAGGTTGGGTTTTGAGCGCCCCAAAGTATCCTTTACCGTAGCGAAAAAACTTTTTTATAAACGCGTACCAACTTGTCACTTCATGGTGACGAACGGACGCACGTGAAAGATACGCAATGCGGGAGCCCATCTTTACAAGTTGCACGTAGAGAATCGTATCATCAAAAACGGAAAGTCCTTTCGGCCATGTTATGCGGTCAAAAATACTTTTCCGAAAAAATCGAGGACAAGCAGTCCCAAATACAGCATCATCTGCTCTGTTTTTATCGATAATCCACTTATCATAAGCAATAAGATTTTCCAATAGCGTCCCCTTAGTAACGATGGATTTTTCGCGTATGGTGACGCCATCGTACCCTTTTTCTTCACAGAGTTTGACACATTCTTCTACTACATTCGGATCGAGAACCTGATCAGAATCAACTGAGAATAAATATTTTCCGTTACTCGCTTTATAATCCTGGTAACGAGCGTCTCCAAGTTTTTCCACAAAACGAATTTTTGCTTTATAACGTTTTGCTATCTCAACAGTATTGTCTATGCTGAATCCATCTGAAACAATGAGTTCTATTGCATGATGCGTTTGTTTTTTTATCGACTCGAGTGTCTCGACGAGAGTTTTGCCCGAGTTATAGGTAGGAATATTTATTGAAACTAACGGTTGTTGTTTCATAGTTTTCCTAATCTGCGAATAATTTCTCGTGTTTCCTCCGTTACGTCTAGTAATGAGTTAGTTGAAGACGAAAAACGAAACGCAATCACATTGTTCGGATCAAGCTCATATTTTTTAATCGCCTGATTAAAGGATTCGGGTTTTCGAAAATATCCAAATCCCCTCCCCCCACACTCTTTATAGTCTTCGGAAAGCAAAACATACAGATATTGGTGTTCAAACAAACATGCAGGTAAATCATCAATGCGGGCATTATACCAGACGAGGAGTGTCTGACCGAAACCGGATTGGAATGGCACAATGGGTTCTTCATACGGCAAACCATAATAGGGCGCGTCGCTCGTGATATAAAAAACTGCTTTTTGCGGGAGCGTCGGGTAGGTATCTGATATTTTATGTAAGATCGATTGTCGAAGTTGCCCCAGTGCCATCTGGTAAGAGATATCCCGTCTCACCTTTAACACATGATACGTTGAGAATAATCCAAGGAGCGCTAAAACAATGAAAAGAATAAAAGTCTTTCTGTTAAATTTTGACCATGCAGCATCAAGTACGATGGCTAAGAGTATTGCCGAAAAAGTTCCGGTTAAGTATAAATGTCTTCCGTCAAGGAGTGCAAGGTAACCTGCCGCTCCAGGGATCACGACAAACGGTAAAGCACTCAAGGCGATAAAAACAAGTGATACATCAAAAAGACGAGCTGTGTTGGCAGCCTTTAATCTTTGCCAGTAACTTCTCAGGATAACTCTGGTAAAAAGAATTATGGAAAAAATAAAAAAAGACAAAATGTCCGCAGCTACGCTCTCGACCAGATAAGGATCCGGGGTATTATCAATAGCAAAATGTGGATACGCCAGTTTTACTAATTCTCTTGATGCCTTAAGAATAAACGGTATCGGCATAAAACTTTGTGCCAATACCCTTACCGGTATCGCTATTAATCTAAATAAATAAACTGGAATACTCGGTTGTGTCAGTTCTGCCGGTATTGAGGGTGATGAAATAATAAATATAGAAAAGAACAATCTGATAAAAACGTATGCTACACCAAGAATTCCTATGGGAATCGTCAGCCTGAAAAGAGTCTTAAATGTTCTTTTGGGCATAAACTGCCACCCAAAAAAAGGGAAAAACACAAAAGCAAAAATCGATGTTTCTTTAAATCCTAAAGAAATAAGAAATAATAACAGCGATAACCATAAGTACCAGGACTTTCTCCCTTGATGGGTAAGATATTTCGCATAGAGAACAAGAGACATGAGCAAAACTGTGGTTGACCCGACAGTCCCGGGGGCTGTAGCGATCCACGTCACCGCTTGATGAGAGATGGAATTAATAAGGAATAAGCCGCCTGCAAGAGCCCCGAGGAACCGCTTTTTTAGTAAAATATTGACCAACGATAAAACGAGAAGTGCGTTGATTACGTGAAGCAACAAGCTTACCAATGAATAAGGAGCAAAATTAAGACCGAACAGCGTAAATTGTATATAAGAGAACGCGTTACTAAAAGGCACGAGATGCGTGTATTGTTCATAAACAAACAGTCTCTGAAAAATACTCAAATGAGCCTTATCCCAATACAGGTAATTGCCAAAAATTGCCCATTCATCTTGTTGAAAAAACGTTTGCGGCAAATTGCCGAAAGACAAAACAATCAAGGTCAAATAAATTGCGACAGTGAAGATGAAAAATTTCATAGAGCAGCCGCCTTTAGATCTTTATTTATCTTCATTCTCAACTCCCCGGTAATATTCCAAAATTCCTTTGTTTTTCCGTTCCAGGAATATGCGATTACATTATCGCTATCAAGTTTATTATCTTTAAGAATCCTAAGCAGTGTCTCATATTTTCTCGCATACCCGAATCCTCGCCCTTCGCAATTCCTATATCCTTCTGCAATAAGGTCATGAAGAAATACTCCTTCAAATAAACACCCCGGCAATTTTTCTTTCTCTTGATACCACACCATCAGCATCCGTCCAAAGCCTGACTGAACCGGTAAATTTGTTTCCTCAGTCGGCATACCATAATATGCACTGTCACTCTCAACGTAAAAAACACTGTATTTCCAAAGCGAGGGATATGCATTTTTAACTGTTGTCAAAAATGACCGGCGTTGATCGCCGAGCTCCTTAAGTTTATCCATATCACTCCGGACAGTCTGAAGATGAAAAAATCCGACGGGAATAAGGATCGCGATTAACCAAAATGTTCTTTTTGATTTTAGGAATACACGTACAAACGCATTCACTACAAGCACAAACCATAGGCTTGCGCCAATCGTGCTCATATACAAATGACGCGGCTCGATGATTGATACATAGCCTCCTTTTCCCGGTATGAGAATGATAGGTAAAGCTCCCGCCACAATGATGGCAAGCGACAAAATTATCGCTGAACCGAGTTCTTTTTGATTTTTTCGGTAATACCGCCACACCACATAGGAGATGACTGCTCCCAAAAAGCTTACTATATAACAAGTAAGATCAAGAGCCGCCGTTTCAACAACGTAAGGATTTGCTGCACCATCTGCTGCAATAAAAGTTGGATAGGCGAGGTACACCAACGCTCTTGAGAGAGAAAGAAGCATCCCTTGCCCAATAAGCGATTGAGGAAATGCTTTGAATGCCAGTACAAAGCCTCGATAGATAATGACGGAAATGCCGGGTTGATTTTGCACTTCGGTCAGTCCCAAAACCACCGGTTCAGAGACAAAAAAAATTAGGACTCTCAACAGTGCATAGAAACCCAAAAAAATAATCGAGGGTAAAAAAAAATTCTTCATTATCGTGAGGCCGTATTCTCTGCCATAAAGAATTACTATTAACGGCGCGATCAAAAAAGCAAACAATGTTTCCTTAAACAACAAGGCGACGATCGCAGCCGCTAAAGATACATAAACAAGTTTGATTGTCCTTTTTTTGACATAAAACAGCATGGCGACAAGAGACAGAAGTGAAAAAAATGTCGCTCCTAATGTGTTGGTGCTGGCAGCAACCCAGCTCACTGCCTGATGCGCGATACTATTTACTGCAAATAACAGCACTCCGAGTAAACTTAGTGACGATTTTTTCGTTATACGCCGAAACAACCAAAACACCAACCAACTGATAAAAATGTGAAGAACAATGCTTGTCCAAGCGTACGGCACAAAATTGATACCAAATGCACGGAACTGGAGATAACCTGTTATTTCATTGAGGGGTGTAAAATGAATTTTACCTCTTACAAAACTATCGCGAAGCACGTTTATTAAACCTCCGGATTCACGAAAGATCAAACTGCCAAAGGTCCACCACTCATCCTGTTGGAAAAAAGTTTTGGGGAGATCTTTGTATGTAAAAATCACGGAAAGTGCTAAAAACACTATGAATAATCCCTGATTACGCAATAAAGATGAAATTTTCATAGGCAAACATTGGATAATTTAACTAAATGCATAAAAATTGCCTTTCATCAAATTATTTTTTTCTATCTTAATATCTTTAGGCAGAATTGATCGTATGAAATCTGAATCCGGCAGAATAGCGGTGCTTTTATGAAAAGCCAGAAGAAAATTTTTGGACCCGAAAAATTTTTTATCCTTTACGAACAACTGACAATCTTTTGTAGATTCCGATAAACCCCAGGTAGATACAAACAAATCTGCGTTAAACGTATAATACTTAATTAAACCCAACGGCAAAATGTTTACCCGTCCGTTAATAATTTTTTCATTTGGGTTTGAAATAATACTTACTTCATCTGAACCAAGAGCAATAGAAAGGTATAACCATTGCATACAGGAAAACAATGGAGTATCAACAATGATGTATGTTGTGCGTCTTTTGGTATACCGTCTAAATATTTTTGCTAAATTTCCGTAGCCGCCACCCCACTCCACAATTGACATATTGTTTGATAACTTCTTCCCTGTTCGTTCCTCATATTTCAACAGGTGATAAAGATGGTGAATGGAATTGTGCGATGATATATATTCGCGATTTAATATTAAACTTGAACCAAAATACTCTTCTCTGATTATTTTTTTTAAGAAAGGTTTTTTTATTTTATTCTCTAAATAATTTAGTTCTTTCTTTAACAAATTACCGCCGGAAGTCATAAACATTAAAAACAATAAATTTGGGTTATTGAAAAAATCAAATGCAGGATATGGCAAAAGAACACGTTCCATCTTTTTATTGGAGTCTTGCCAAAAAGGAGTCACGTATGTACGTATCGGATATCGCTTAATCTTTTTATAAAGTTTATTAAAATCAGTTTTAAGTTTTTCATAAAGTATTTTTTGTTTTTGTTTTTCAAAATGTAGTAACCGCCTCTCATGGAAAAACAAAAGTTTATTTTTCCAAATACGACTTGTAATCACTAGTTTAATTAAGATATCTGGTGTTTTAATTTTATTAATCATATCGAAATATATAGATCGAAGAACCGATTATGTTAGTAAGTTTTCCTTTATTTAACAACCAATTAAAACAATCATGAGTCTGAAAAAATGTCCCGGACAGTTGGTTAGCACTCACAGCGTAGAGTCCCGCACCTTTATCCTGACAATCTTCACTTCCATTCGCTTTTCCAATCCAATCTCTGATCCAGGATGGTCCAAACTCTTCATAGTGCTGTCCATAGAGTTCAGTATCCATAACGCCGAATAGATTCATATGAATGGTATCAATTTTATTATCTTTAAGATACAAAGATAATTTTTTTACATCCTGTCCCCAGTCCAGATTAGAGTCAGACATATATTTGTATTTGTCACGAACCGGAATCAGGTTGACATAACCCAAAAAATTCGGGAAATTAGTTACTGTTACTATAAGCTGAACCAACATAACGACAAACATGACGGAAGAAAATTTTTTTTCTTTGAAAACAAACCGTACTGCAAAAATAATGGACAGAGGCAACAAAAACAGAAGCAACCGGTATCCGGTGTTGATCCTTGAAAATATGAGTCCGGCAGTTGATAAGGCAACCGGAATAATTAAAAAAGCATGCTCTTTTTTTTCAATATGTTTGGTTTTTGTGAGGGCCAGAAAAAGAGAAGCAAAAACAAATAATAACAACCCGAGAGGCATTTTAAGAACGGCTAAGACCGGGAAATACAGTTTCCAGCCGGTAGTAGAATATCGGCCGGCCAGAAATGATGGTTGCGGTATTTTCGAGCGAAAAAAAACCCAACCCAATGTTTTTACATATTGGTAACTTACGGGTAACGGCAATCTGTAGTAAATATATTTAGAAACTGCAGCGAATTTTGTTTGACCAAACGGCAGATTGGATTCTATTAAGCTCATTGAATACTGGCTATTTATGATCGATTGGTCACGGGCAAGATAATACGATAAGGGTAAACCGATGTCACGGAAGCCATAAAAAGAATTGATGGCTAACAGAGAAAAGACGGCCAGCACAAAAACCCTCCGTGTTGCCTCGAAAATTTTTTCAAGAACGTCGGCTTTCCTTGAGTACATGGCAAAGATAAGAAAACAAAGAGGGTAAAGAAAAATCGCAGTGATCTTTACAAGCTGGCTTAAAGCAAATAAAGCGGCAAATAAAAACAAATAATAATTGCGTTTTTGAGAAAGGTATCGCTCTAAAAAGAAGATTGTTGTGGTAAACATCAAGGCAAAGAGAACATCCGTTGTTGCGTAATGTGCATGAGCAAGAAAACTAGGTTCTCCAACATACAAACCAAGCGCAAGTAATGCCGGGAAAAATCCGTACCAATTTTTGGTCCAGATGAAAATGACGAGTCCAAGAAGCATGCCGGCAAGCATTATGGGCAATCGTGACAAAAGTAGTATTTGATCTACCCTAGCTTTATTCATCATGAAAAAATCTTTAGCAAAGGAGTGTAAATAGCCATTTTGAAAATATTGAACGTCCATGGGTATTGTGAGAGACGACATTGTATAAAGCGGAAGAGCGGAAAGAATGTTTGCAAGAAGCGGAGAGCCGGAGTTGAATGTGAGATCACCATATTTTAAGTAGAGCAATCCGGTGCTAATGTGGCCGGGTTCGTCCGTAACCGGGGATTCTGATACGCTGCTTGTCAGTGTTAATCCGAAAAAGGAAAACAAAAGAACAATAATCGCAAAGTATTTAAGTTTCATTTCGAGATTAAACATTGTCCCGTTCCGGGTATCTCAAAGATTGTTTGCGGTTTATCCCTAAAAAAATCATCGAACGCCTTTTTGACCCCCGGTGCTCCGGGATAATCATGACCCAGAATTACCCCTCCCTTATTCATCCTGGGATAAAAAAATTTCAAACAATTAAATGTTGCTTCATAAAGGTCCACATCAATATGTACAAAAGAGAATTTGTTTTTCTTCACAAAGTCGGCCGTAGCAGGAAAAAACCCTTTACAAAAAATAACGTTCCTATACTTTTTCAAATAAGTTTTAACAATTTCAAACGAGGTAGCATAGTCACCTTTTTTAAAATGAGAAGATTTATCGTTTATTGATAATTCGGGTAATCCCTTAAACGTGTCGAATAAGTAAATCTTCTTGTGGGGCGAAGCTTCACAAATCAGCTTTGCTGACCCTCCTTTATAGACACCAACTTCAGCAATATCGCCTTTAACTTTTCTCGTTTTTTTCACTGTCGTATAGAGTTGGTAGGCACAAAAGTCACTCAAAAGCATCGTTGTTTCTCTTTTGATGTGTGCTATTAAATTAACTGCTTTAGCAGTTTCCGGATCCTGGAGGTTAAGAACATATAACGCTCCTATTCTGCTAACCGACATGGCACGTGCGATAATTCTTACTAAATATCTTCTGGGAAAAGTTAACACCTTCGCAGTAAGTATCCATTCAACTATTTTTTTCATAGACAAATTATAGCAGAGGAAGGTGACCGTTTTATTTGGGTGATACGTATTTTCGGTACCAAAAAATGGTGTGTCTTAGCCCTACGGAGAGTGGTATACGGGATTTAAAATGCAAATGCTGTATGGCTTTTGAGTTATCGCAATTACGCCTGGGACTCCCATCGGGTTTTGTGGTGTCAAATCTTACTTTTCGTTTAGGATCAATGAGTAGTTTTATTTTGTTGACAAGCTCGGCAATGGTAACTTCCTCATTTGTACCCAAATTCACCGGATCGGCTTGTGGATAACGCTCGACCGCTAGCATCAGACCCCGGACAAGATCATCAACATAGAGAAACGCCCGGGTTTGCCTTCCGCTCCCCCAGACCACAATTGGATTCTCACCATCAAATATTCGTTTGATAAGTGCCGGGATGACATGCGAGATCTTCGGGTCAAAATGATCACGCGGTCCATAACTGTTGTAGGGGCGAACAATAGCCACCTTCATATCGAATTCCTGCGCGTAATACATTCCAAGTTTTTCTGCCATGCGTTTTGACCATCCATACCCTTCATTTGTTGTTTCGGGTTCTCCCATAAATCCTTCACTTTCTGGTGTGGGAATTGAGCACTGTAGTGAATATACGCACGCAGACGATACTACTAAAAATCGTTTGACATGGTTTATCCTGGCCGCTTCAATAACTGCGGTGGCAATCTGAAGGTTATCCCGAAACATCGTTGCTTGATGCTGTCGGTTAAACTCAATCCCGGAAACTCTGGCTGCCAAATTCATGACAATATCTTGCCCGGAACAAGCTGTTTCTATGACCTGTTTCTTCCGACAATCCCCTGCTATCAATCGTACTTTACTCGTCACTCCGGACAGATTTTCTTCCGTCTGTTTCCTGTTCACATCAACGACCGTCACCCGTGCACCTTTTTCCACCAGTTTCTCTACAAGATGGCTTCCGATAAACCCCCCGCCGCCGGTAACCAGCACCTTTTGTCGTTTCCAAAAATTTCGCATAGCGTCACCTTGTGAAAATTTTAACTATCGTATCCATATCTTTTTTAGTTAGCTGCGGGTTGTTACCAAAATAAAGACCTCGTTCATGAACCATTCGGGCGTTTGAATGTCTAAAAGTCTGAGCATACTGTCCCATGTATTTCTTGTAGAACGGTTGATTTGTTATATCCCCTCCGACGATTGGCCGAATTTCTACCACCCTCTCGCAACGCCTAACCAACTCGTCCCGAATCGCTGCAGAACGGCACACTACCGGGACGGCGAAGTTAGACAACCGTTCGATGTGCTCAAATCGAATCGGATAATACCGGTCAGTTTTTTGATAAATTGGTATTGCCATACGTAAAAAATTTGCCTGCCGCCGACTAATAATTTTCTCTATATATCTCAATTGGACATTACCGATAAATCCGCTTATTTCCGTAGGTCTAAAGTTATACCCCAGTTCATAGAACGTATAGCGGGAATAAAAAGTTGAATTAACTTTGAATTTGTTTCTAATTTCTTTTTGTTTTACAAAAGAAAGATTTCGATCCCAACCATGAGCCCGCACAATCCGTAACATAGTCGCCAAACTCTCGTTGTCAGTACAGATGGCCCCGCCTTCGATAGTTGACATGTGGTGTCCCACATAAAATGAAAACGTGCTCGCGTATCCATAATTTCCCAATTTTTTCTTCTTGTAAATCGTACCCAGTGATTCGCAGTTATCTTCAATAAGGAGTATGTTTCTTTTTTGACAGACACGTTGAATAACGTCTATGTCATCACAAAACCCCAGAAGATTGGTCAAAAAAAGCATACGCAGAGGATATTTTTTTATTGCAGCAAGTAATGTTCGTGAAGAAACGTTCAGAGTCGATAGTTCAATATCAATAGGAATTGGCGTCAACCCGAGCTGAATGAGCGGCATGACGTTCGTTGACCAGGTCAGCGCTGAAAATCCTACCATGTCTCCTTTTTTAATTTTTCCCAGGTTAAGGAGAGCTTGGATGATAGCCAGATTGGCTGAACTACCGCTGTTGACCATTACACAATGCTTTCTTTCCTGGTATTTAGAAAAGTTTTTTTCAAATTTAGCACATTCGTCCGCCATACTAAGGTGAGAGTTTTTCCGAATAAACTGACTAATTTTTTCTTTTGTGCTTTTCTCTTGATGAAACGTAGATTTAATAAGCGGAATCATAATATAATGCGCATTATACAATGGCTCTACAAAGCAGTCCATGAATAAGAAACCACGGGTAACATTTATCATCCCGACGCTCAATGCTGCCGATATTTTGCCGCGCTGTCTTTCGGCAATTCGCAGTCAACGCTATCCGCAAAACAAGATAGAAATTGTTGTAGCTGACGGTGGTTCAACGGATAAAACTCAAAAAGTAGCCGAATCTTTTGGAGCTAGGGTAATTCCTAATCCGGAAACGTGGCATGAACCGGGAAAAGCAAGAGCCTCGGGGGTTGCCAAAGGAGAACTTCTCTTTTTTACCGATGCTGATAACGTCCTGGGATCTCAAAATTGGCTTTCATCTATGGTCAAACCATATCTTGAAAATCTCAAGACAGTAAAAGGGCTACTGCCGCAAACAGAGCCGCCGCCTGGCTCTCATCCACTCAATAGATATCTCGGCCATCTCTTTACTGATCCCTTCACTTGGTTTATCTACCAAAATGCCGCTAACCCCAAAGATTACAGGCGTCTGTATCAACCACTCAAAATCACCAAAGACTATCTTCTCTATAAGTTTACTGCGCAAAATCACCCTTTGTTCGGTTTATCCCAAGGGGTGGGAACAGTCGCTACTTTCAAGCGTGAATCGATGGGTTGGAGTGATGACATTCTTTCGGGAATCAAACTAATTATGGAAGGCGGCATAATTGCCTATGTACCGAATGCACCTCTTTATCACTATCATGTCGGCGGGTGGAAAAGTTTTATCCAAAAATACCGCATGAGAATTCGAAATAATCTTTTTGTTGTTATCAAAGGGATGGGTTTTGCCAATCGGGAACGGTTCATGAATAGAACCAGGCGTATGAGGAAAATACTTTTTATCCCTTACGCTTTAAGTATTATTGGCCCGACAATTTCAGCTATCTCTCTCGTTCATAAAAAACATGATTCTGTTATGGTATTACATATACCGGTAAGTTTTGTCATGGCGTTGCTCATAATCTACGAATGGTTGCGTTTTCAACTTTTACGTAAAGAATAATTGTGTGATTAGACAATATAAAACCATCATCTACGTTAATTTTTCCCCCTATGAAAATGCGGGGAGAATTCTTGATTATCTGCGGACAAAGTTTAAAACCATTCTGCTTTTCTCATTTAACTTCCACCACTTGGGAGCAGTACATAAACCTGGAACACTATCAATATATAAGAACGGGAAATTAATAAAAACATACGCACTCTTAGATTTGCCCATTCGAACAACGCCATCGACAGTTTTCCTTCTTATTCCTATCCGGTCGTTTCTAAATCTTTTGCAAATTTGGTATTACGTTATCCGACTCAAAAATCAGTACGGACCATACGATATATATTTCACAGTCAACGCTTTTACCGCCTGGGTGGGCAATCTTTTAAAAAAATACCGTTTTGTAAAAAAAACGATCTTTTGGGTCTGGGATTACTATCCTCCCTCGCATCCCAATAAAATTGTCAGTCTCGTTCGGTGGAACTATTGGCAATTTGACAAGAAAGCATCCCAAGAATCCGATACTGTTGCGTTTCTTCACCTAAAACTTCAGGAACTGAGAATGAAAATCAACGCGCTTCCCAAACATGACACCTTGGTAGTACCCATAGGAACGAGCGTCAACCCGCTACGTAAATCAAAACGCGATCTTACTGCGCCAATTATTGGCTTTTTGGGTGTTCTCAAAAAAACACAGGGTTTGGATATTTTCTTTGATAATGCTCAAAGGATACACGAGCTCTTCCCAAATCTTACATGTGAAATAATTGGTTCCGGCCCTGATGAACAATACTTCCGGGAAAAAGCCGGAAAATCGCAGGTTCCGGTCAAATTCTACGGATATATTCCGGATTATCAAAAAGTAAAAAACATTCAGAAACAATGGCATATAGGCATCGCGCCCTACGTACCGGAAGAAAGCAATGTGTCTTACTATACGGATAACTCAAAAATTAAAGATTACTTAAGTCTGGGAATTCCGGTCATCGTCACACCCATAAGTCTTGCCGGCGAAATCCGTCGCTCCCGTGCCGGCATAGTATTTAACTACACCAGGAAACAAGAATTTGTCCGTGCTATTGGTACAATTCTCTCCCGCTACAACTCGTACCAAATAAATGCGAAGAATCTTGCGGATAGATACGATTATAAAAAGATCTACGTTCGCCTATTCGAGTAGATTTTATTGATTAGAGAAATCCGGGATAAAAAACATCTTTCCATTGTATCGTCGATTTTATATACGGGATCTGCAACCATTGTTCGGGAGGAGGTTGGGATTCATAAACCTCTATATCATCAACGAATGTTGTATAAGGAAGTATAGGATCTTTCTTCTGAAAGCTGATCGTCATAACTCGCGCTCCCGCGGGTGCTACAGTGCTCACCTGCACCTGATGCCATATGTTATCAGGGAGCACTCTTGCTGATAATCCGACTCCCAAGCTTATCGGTACATTTGTGTTACCATCTGCATAAAAGTCTATACGTAAAAATCCATCCGGCTCTTTTTCTTGATCCGGATTAGCCTTTGTTTCAGTGTTGCGCAACCATCCTGTCACCGTATAGTGTTGTCCTGGTTCTATGATTATTGGTTCGGAAGATAATCGGGCCGTACTGTCTCCCGACTCTCCCTCAATGCGTATTGACCCCGGTGTCCTAAACCCTTCACCAAACCAGGAAAACTCATAGCTGCCTAAATCAAATGGATTAACACTTCGCCACAATGCATCATCGGTAAGAAAAGTTTGACGGTCAACAGAACGACCACGTGTATTTACTTTACGCGGGATTTTAAATACGAGAAAACCATGCTCGGGAGCCTGCCATGGCTTGTATAGTTCAGAAACCGTATATGGGAGCAATTCGCGAAGAGTTAACCCGTAATAACTATTCAGAATATAATCATATGGTACGCTGTTGTACTTAAAAAACCACTCTTTTTTAGGAAATTGTCTCCACCCGTATGTCTGGAGTTGGAGCAAAGAAAGGCGGATGATAACAAAATCCGTGCCTTCTTCAACAAATTCGGTAAGTGAATTGGCACCTTTACTGTCCCGCCAATCCCAATTAAGAAACGTCACGTTTTTGCGTTTCAATGCGTTTGTTCCTTTGTCATTAAGAAATAATTGGTGTGCACGAAGACGAATTTCCTCGGGAAGTTTTTTATCTATCCAGTCCTCTAAAACAGTCGGGCCCCAAGGCTTAAGGTAGTTCATGTCCAAAACAATGACGTTTTTTATCGGATAAAAATTTATCAGTATCAGCAGAACCCAAATAGCAATATGTTGTCCGAAACCATGCTTGGGAAGTACGGAAACCAAACTCCACAATCCATAACCGGCAAAGAGCATAAGGAATGGTATCGGCGGAATATAATTTCTTGTGTATATACCCCCACCGCTCACGTACGTCATAAACAGTAAAAAAATGAAAGCATAGGAGCCTATCAGTAAAAAATTCAGTCTTTTTTTCCAGAGCATCAAGAGCGCTCCTAACACGACAATAACGGACGGAAGCTCCCCAATGCCCCAATGAAAAAGATAGAAATAACCATACGGACGGAGCATGAGTTCACCGATTTGATAAGTTTGATAAGACGGAGCGTTTTGAGATATTACTTTCGACACATTAAACAGAAAATACGGGTTAATGACAAGAAACGTTACGATGAAACTGATAACTGCAATCCACGCATGTGCGCCGATAAAGGTAAATAGCTGACGTTGTTTTACTGTCCAATATGTATGGGCAACAAGTAAAGGAAAGAATGCGAATGGCTGATATTTGATGGAAAAACTCAATCCGGCGCTAACACCGGCAAATACGTACCGCAATATGGTCCGTTTCTCTAAAATGAGTGAGGCTGCATAAAGGGAAAGAACCGCAAAAAAGCTATTGTGTATATCGGGAAGACCAAAGTGGCTTCCGAGTACATGCCGATAATTAACCGCTAAAAAAAATGCTGTAAATAATCCGACTGATTTATTAAATAATCGCTTGCCTGTGAAATACACAAGAAGTACGGTAGCACTCCCGAAAAGAGCGGCAATCGCACGGGACCAAAACATTGCGTAGACTTCCCGACGGCCAAAAATTGCTACCCCGTACCGCACGAAAAAATCAGTACTTGTCGAAATGAAAGAGACCAAACTTTGAGGTTGCCTGATAAATAAGTCTATCAATCGTATGGGAATTATGATCGTTCTATATAATATCGCGTGAATCAAGGGCATTCCGGCACCATAAAAAAAGTAGTCAGGTTCAAAGTTGTGCAAATTCATATAGATCGCAGTACTGTAGCTTGTAGGTTCGTCTGCGTGGAGTGGAGGAAAACCGGGTTTGATTCCCACGAATCGAACAACAAGAGCAATTATCATAATAATTATAACAAGATACGAAATCGGAGACGTTCTTTTTTTCATCATATTGATATGGCGTGACTTACTTTTTTGCAATGCAAATGATCGACATACCGTGCGGAAAGTTCACATATTGAAGAAGTAATCCTTCTATGCGCAGTATTATATAAAAAAGAGCATTAACTATCGGCGGTAAAGTAAAAATGTCGCTTTCCTTTTTCTTTTCCCGAAAACCCAAAATGTTTGGCAGTCGGCGCAAAATAGCCAGAGGTAAAAGAATGGTGTTTACGTATGTGGCTTTGAGAATTTTGAATTTCTTCTGTTTCAGTTTTTTCTGCATTTCCGGTAGCGTATAGCGATGTTTCCCTTGTGAAATTTCATCTTCGTTACCCATGAGCCAATGATATGCCGGTTCCTGGCTGTATAAGAAACCGCCTTTTTTTAGAACTCTCCGGAATTCAGCAATTGCAACATTGTCGTCAATTACCCATCTATGGTAGAGAACCCCGAAACAGAAAACCATATCGAATGTTTCATTTTTGAACGGCAAATGCATGATGTTCCCCTTCATCGCTTTTCCGATTGTTTTGGCGTACCGTACTGCGTCAGATGAAGCATCAATGCCAACAGCGTTCCCGAATTGTGATAAATACGGTAATGCGGCACCCGCACCGCATCCTGCATCAAGAATGCGGTTTTCTCCCCGGGGAAGAAATTTCTTGATTAACCGAATGTTAATATCCTTCATTCCCTTATACCACCAAAATGTATTTTGGTGATGATAAAGGACAGAATAGTATTTTTTTTCCATACTATTTGGTACTATGTAGTGTATGCTTTCTTCCCGCCTCGTTACCCTTATTCTCCCTTGTTATAACGAAGCAGAACATATTCAAAAAAGCTTACCACGCATTATAGCGTACATGAAGAAGTTTTTTTACAATGACTTTTCTCTTATCATTATCGATGACAAAAGTACCGATCAAACTCCGCAGTTGGTAAAACAGATAATAAAAAAGCAAAAAAATATTACATTTCTCATGCACGCTCACAACCGGGGTAGGGGCGCAACTGTGACAGAGGGAATAAGGATGTCTTCCTCAACCATCGTTGGGTATATCGATATCGATCTGGAAGTTTCTCCAAAGTATATACCCTCTTTCACACACCTCATTATGGAAAATCGGGCAGACATTGTCGTCGCAAAACGCTATTACACTGTAGATTTTTCTTTTCAGAATATTCTGCGTACACTCCTGAGCAAAGGCTATGCGATGATGGTACGCCGACTCTTACACCTCCCTATCCACGATACGGAGGCCGGTTATAAGTTTTTTAAAAGACAAAAAATTCTGCGCGTTCTTAGTGCCGTCCGGGATCCTCATTGGTTTTGGGATACCGAACTAGTTGCAAGAGCATATCAATCTCGTTTACGAATCGTTGAACTTCCTGTTCAATTTATACGAAACGTAAAAAAGACCTCGACAGTAAAGCCATTTCATGATTCACTCCGCTATATTATTGCCATTTTGCAATTTAGGCGACGCGAAAAATGAACCTAAAAACTCAACTCTTGAACATCCCCGGGATATATAATGTCATCCAGATATTAGACATGGATTTCCCGCATGTAGCAAAACGCCTCATTGAGAAGTATCCGCATGATTCTATCTTGGAAATAGGATGTGGTCCCGGAACAATAATGAAATTCATCCGCCCAAAATACTATGTAGGAGTCGATAATAATTTATCTTATATACAATACGCACGGAAACACTTTGGCAGTCCGGCAAGAAATTTTTTATTTTTGAATGCCCAAAATTTACAGCCGCTGAATAAAAAATTCGATATTGTTTTATTTATGAATGTTATTCATCATATGACTGATGTACAACTACAAACGGTTTTATCAAACTTAACAAAAAATATCCGTTTTAAAAGAATAATTCTTTTTGATAGTAAGCCTGACCTGGGTCCATTAAGTGCCGTTTTGGAAAAAATAGATGAAGGGGAAAACTTTCGCGAACTTCCTGAAATTAAGAAAATTTTCCGGAAACAATTAACGATAGAACGCTCGTTTGTTATTAAAAAATTTTACTGGCTGTACAAATATCCGACAATTATCGCAAAGAAAACCCTCATTTTGCCGGAACACCAACGACGGTAACATCGGAGGGAACATCTCGAATAACGACTGCACCGGCGCCAACAATACTGTCAGCACCAATCGTAATTCGCGGTAAAACGGTAGCACCCGCACCAATCCAACCATTAATTCCGACTTTTACTTCTCCGCATAACGTCGCACCGGGTGCTACTCCCACGCCATCGCCAAGCACACATTCATGGTCAACACTCGCGTTAGTATTAATAATGCATTCTTTTCCCAGCTGCGCCTGGACACCCACAGAAGCTCCGGCCATAAACTGGCAACCGTCACCAATAACGGCATTATCGGCAATAAAGGCAGTCGGATGTATGACAGTTACCGGCGTTAATCCGATCCCAACGAGCCAGTTATGAAACTTCACCCGCACGCGGCCATGTGGGTTACCTATAGTGATACAGAACCCCAATCGTCGGGGTACGTGTGATTTCATCCATTTTTCAAAGCCTTTCTTCCCATAAAATAAGGGGACATCAGGAAATGGCGGCGGAAGCTTTGGATTATCATCAAAAACAGCAACAAGTTTTCCACCGTATGCTTCAATAATGGGGCGCACAACTTTCGCTTGCCCTGTTCCGCCCCAAAAAATCACGTTCTTTGGTTTCATAGATCAAACATTCTTCTTTTCGGCACAGATAGGGTATGGTAGTATAACACGACAAGAATCCTTTATGAAAATCGCATTTGTTGATCTTCAACGTCAAAACAGGCGTTATCGAAAAGCATTTTCTCACGTCTTTAATCAGACATTAAAAGATTCCATTTTTGTCGAAGGAAAACCGGTTGAACGTTTTGAGCGTCAATTCGCAGATTTTTGCGGTAAAAAATATTGTGTCGGGCTTAACTCAGGTACGGATGCAATCCTTTTTGCTCTGTTGGCATATGGAATAAGTCCCGGAGACGAAGTCATTACCGCCCCAAACAGCTATTTTTCTCCCGCGATGATGATTTCACAAATAGGTGCAGTTCCCATCTTTGTTGATATTAATCCCAAAAGTGGGAATCTTGATGTCTCAAAGATAGAAAAGGCAATTACCAAAAACACAAAAGCAATTATGCCGGTGCATTTATGCGGTCAGTCCGCTGACATGGATCCTATTGTCAAACTTGCACAAAAATACAGACTTTCCATTATCGAAGATGCATGCCAGGCGCACGGAGCCCGTTATAAAAACAAAATATTGCCGTATACCGAGACAGGCACATTTTCGTTTTACCCTGGGAAAAACCTCGGTTCATTCGGTGATGCCGGCGCTATAGTTACCGATAGTAAAAAAATTCGTGATTCTGCACTTAAATTACGAAACGATGGCTCAACAAAAAAATATATTCATACGCAATTTGGGTATAAAAGCCGGCTCGATACGTTCCAGGCTGCAATACTTTCAGCAAAAATTCCATTGCTTTCGCAATGGAACAAAAATAGACGCCAGGCAGCTTTACTCTACAATAATCTGTTATCAGGAATAAAACAGGTCAAAACGCCAATTGAAATGCCTTACGTCTACCACATCTATCATCTCTATATGATTACGTGTGAAAATAGAGACGGGCTGCAAAAATACCTTGAGTCCTACGGCATTTCTACGGTTATCCATTACCCGATACCCATTCATTTACAAAAACCTTACAGGAAAAGAGGGTATAAACCGGGTATGTATCCCGTCACGGAAAAACGGAGTAAAGCAATTTTATCTCTCCCCATGTTTCCGGAGATTACCAAGAAAGAAATCCAATTTGTGTACAAAACAATTGCATCTTTCTACGCCGTATGAAAAAATTTTTTCCGGATGTTATATTAGTTATCCTTCTTATTGTATTGACCCTGTATGCATGGCGGCTTCTCCCGCAGACTATTCTCCGAACCGACGCATTCCTCTTTATGTTCGAAAACATACAAAAACAGTATTGGAGTCAGCAATACGCGCTGACCGCAATTCAAGTCGGGAAAGCTCTTCTCGCCCCGATACTGGCAAAACTATTCGGACCAACCATAAGTCTTTACTTATGGTTTGAACTGGGTGTCATTTTGCTTATCGACGTCTTGTTCTATCTTCTCGTGCGAACAGTCACCCGGTCACGAATTCTGGCTTTTAGCGCGTCGCTCATTGCCAGTGTTAATTACTTCGGGACGTGGGATACATATGGTACACACTGCTATTGCTTTTTTTTGGAACGGGTCATTAATGTACCATTTATGATTATTAGTTTCCTATTCCTCCATTTATTTCTTACGACAGGAAAGAATATACAGTACGGACTTTCTTTAATTTTGTATGTTGTGGGAATAGGACTTGGACATGTGGAACTCCTGCTCACTCCTGCATTTGCCTTGTATCCTTTCTGGTGGTTTGTATTCAAATCCAACAATCGCAATCTGCGGAGGGGAATATTTATCGGAGCATCGTTTTTGTTGCTGAGCACAGCAATTGTCGCAGCGCAACAGTTATCCTACGGTGGCTGGGGGCCAAAATGGACCCTCCCTGAGTTTTTATTGAATCCTCAAAAATATAACTATGTTCGGGCAATGGCGCTCCAGCTTGTGTTTTGGTCTGATTACGCACCGCTCGTAAGCTATTTCTCAACGTCAGCTGCCTTTGTACGGTTTAGTGCTCAATTGGCAATCAAAAGTTTACCTTACGTATTTCTTCTTTATCCGATCGTATTCCTCATACTTTTTACCAGGCTTCCAAAATTTCGGGCTCTCCTTGTAACCTGCCTTACCGCAGTAACCATCATTTTTTTCCTTAACGCGTATGTGAAGCTTCCTGAAATTATCATCGCAGATTCCAACAGGTATTTATATTTTCCTACATTTTTCTTGAGTATATTTTGGGCAATTGCTCTTTGGTATTTCTTCCTGCAACACAAAGGGCTCCGACTTTACCTAGGAATTATTCTCCTTGTTATTTACTATTTCGCGAGTGTAACTCTCTTAGAAAATATTATGCGCCGTACGTTTGTGTGGAACAGACCCACAAAAGCACTTTATTCCTATATTGTCGAAAAGCGGAATTCACTCTCTCCAAACACTCTGGTCGTTGTGAAGTCTCCTGAGTTTGCAGGGCAAGAAGGTTCTTTCTTTACTCAGGTTATTGGGAGAAACGAAGTAACATATACTACGGATAGTACTGTCTATCATGATTGGAAAGAACAAGTTCCAAAATATGATCACGTTATCAGACTTCGCTTCGACAAAGCCTGTAGCTGTGTAATAGAGACGCGAATCAAATAATATGTGGCACGGAAAAAAAGTCGCGGTTATCTTCCCTACATTCCGGGAAAAAAAATCCATCAAGAGCGTCATTCGTGAATTTGACCGCTCCGGGTATGTTGATGAACTTATTGTCGTTGATAATAATGCCGAAGAAGGAACGGTTGAAGAAGTAAAAAAAACGAGAGCGAAAATAGTATATGAAAAACGTCAGGGGTATGGACATGCAATTCGAAAAGGCCTTTCTTCTACATATGCAGATCTTCTTATTGTCGCGGAACCAGACGGTACCTTCGACGGCAATGACATCATCAAACTGCTTTCATATAGTGACGATTTTGATTTAGTTTTGGGATCCAGAACACACGTTTCACTCATCCACAAAGGTTCAGACATGACTTCTGTTAAGCAAATACTTGCAATTTGGCTTGCAAAAATGGCCACGTGGCTTTTCTTTTGCCCGCTTTTAACTGATCTCGGATGTACCCTTCGCCTCACCCATAGGACTGCCTGGAGACGTATTGAAAAAGAAGTAAGAGGAGGCGACTGGATATTTTCAATTAAATGGATTCTTGTCGCGGTCATGAGGAAAGTACATTATATTCAGATTCCTGTGAATTTTCGCGCGCGTGTGGGTACTTCGTCGTTTGTCGGTACTTTTATTAAAAAGGCAATATGGGGTATGAATGAATTTTTTTATATCTGGTACCTGTGGTTTCGGTTTCAATATGAAAAGTATTATAGAACGCACTAGATGCCCCTTCTGTAAAAACAAAGGGCAACAACTCCCCCATCTCCCTCTATATTTGCATTGTTCTGTCTGCCGGCTTGCATGGGTAAAACGTTTCGTGATCCCGACATACGAGGAAAAGTATTATCAAGGGACATCTCCTCTCGCTTCTAAACTTTTGAAGCCCGTATCTACCTTCTTTTATCTTATTCGGTCTCTCTACGTAGGAACAGAACAAAAAAAGCTCTGGATAGATGTAGGTGCAGGTGACGGCAGTTTCCTCAAAACTGTCCGGGCGGAAAAAAAGATCGGTGTTGAAGTTTCCGCGTCCGCCCGCCGTCTCATGAAGGACGCCGGCATTGCAACATTAACCGATGAAGAATTTCTTAAAAAGAATAATTTGAATGCGGACGTCATTTCTTTTTGGCACGTACTCGAACATGTTCCCAACCCTTGGGACTACATTGCAGCATCCAAAAAGAATCTTATTCCTAAACATGGCCGATTGGTTATCGGCGTTCCAAATATTGATTGTCTGGAATACTATGTCTTTGGTAGTCACTGGTTCCATACCCCGAAGTTTCACATTTGGGAAAATACTCCCGTATCGATAGAACTTCTCCTAAAACAATATGGATTTAAAGTAGAATCCATCGATTACTGGTCACCGGAGCACCATCTGCCGTGCCTCCTCCAAACATTTATTAACGCCTCAACCGGATCTCAGGGAGCGCTTCATAGATTCATAAGGCGCGGCCATGATGCTACGTTTCGACCGAAGGACGCATTCTGGAGTATATTTTGGTTGACAGTGGGCTCCCCCATCGTTATACTTTTTTGGATCGCAGGAAGTTTAATGCATAAATCGGGAACAATTGTCGTCACTGCAGCACATGAAAAGAAAAAAAATTGAATTTTATCGGCATAATCTAAACAATAAGGATATAAAAGAGTGCATCAGAGTACTTAACTCAATATTCTTAACTACAGGAGAAGTCGTTAAAGAATTTGAAAAGAAATTTGCCCGTTACATTGGTGCGAAATACTGCGTCGGAGTGAGCAGCTGCACGGATGCGCTGTTTTTGGCGCTCAAGTACCTCGGAATCGGTCCGGGTGATGAGGTTATTACCACGGTTATGACGTTTGCTGCCTCTAGTAATGTCATTGAACACTGCGGCGCTAAACCGGTATTCGTCGATGTCGAAGAATCTACGGGTAACCTTGATGCGAATCTTATCGAATCCGCTATTACAAAAAAAACAAAAGCCATATTAGTTGTTCATTTGTATGGGCTTATGTGCGATATGAAAAAAATTCATGCAATCGCAAAGAAACACGGATTGAAAGTTATCGAAGATGCCGCACATTGTATTGAAGGAAAAAGAGATGGAATTCGCGTTGGTGGTTTGTCGGATTTTGCCTGTTTTAGTTTTTATGCAACAAAAACTATTACTTCCGGGGAAGGCGGTGCTATTACAACCAACAACAAGAAGGCTTTTGAGTGGTTCATTCGGGCACGGATCCATGGTATGAGCAAAAATGCCGTCGACCGCTACGTGAAGCGCTACGAGCCAAACGACTTAGAATTTTTAGGGTATAAAGCCAATATGACCAACATTGCAGCATCCCTCCTCCTCCACCAGCTCGAACGAATCAACTCACTGCTTCACAAACGGGAAAGGATTGCCCGAATGTACGATAAGGCATTTTCTAAAAATCCAGCAATCCGTCTGCCTTCTTTTCCTGCAAAATCACTCCATGCCCGATATCTCTATACAATCTGGGTCGACCCGAAAAGGAGGGATACATATATCAATGCCATCCAGAATAGCGGTATCAGCATCTCTGTGCATTTTAAACCATTACATCTTCTCTCATATTATAAAAAGAAATATGGTTATAAACGCGGGACATTTAAAGGTGCCGAAAAAATTGGAGGCAGCACGATATCACTTCCTTTCTATCCTAGGTTAACGACGAAAGAGATTCACCACATCATAAACGTTGTCAACTCTATTTAATGCAAACAATCCTTCTCATAGGAGCAAGTGGATTGGTCGGATCATCTGTTCATTCCTTTTTTGCCGATAAACCGTTCAAAGTTTTTACTCCTTCACATAAACACCTCGATATTACCCATCCGCGTACTGTTAACTCCTATATTAAAAAATTCCATCCGGATGTCATTATTAATTTTGCAGCCACAACCGCTATTGACGCCATCGAGAAATCCCGCGGCAAACAGTTTGGACCGGTCTGGCGTCTCAATGTTGAGGCAGTACAAACGCTCCATAACCTCTCAATTGACTATAGTGCTTTTTTTATTCAAATCTCTTCAGATGCAGTGTTTCCTGGAACTCGAAACGAACCGGGACCCTACAATGAATCTGACCCGGTTGCATCTAACTATAATGATATTAACTGGTATGGTGTCACAAAATTGACAGCAGAAAAAAGTATTGTAGACAGAAACAATCGGTACGCGATTGTACGAATTTCACATCCGTTCGGTAATATCGCCTCCCCGCGGGATCTTATCCGTAAAACTGTTAGAGAGATTCATATGGGACATTCACTGTTTGCCGATCAGCAATTTACACCGACCTACATTCCGGATTTAAGTAATGTTCTTTTTAAGCTTGCCCAAAAACGTATCACCGGAATCTACCATGTGGGTTGCGGGCCGCCTGTTTCAAGATGGGAATTTGATTGCTATTTTGTAAAAAATTATTCCTTGAAAAAGGGTTCTATGGAACGGTATCTTAAGAAATCATCAAAGGCTCCGCGAACCCGTATCGGAGGATTTGTGTCTCGTAGAACGAGACGAATTCTCGGAGTTACCTTTCATACGTGGCAGGAAGCACTCGACGAAATCCACAAATATTCAAAGAGAGATATATTTGCCTTTTTGCCGTATTGACCGTTCAACCGCATCGATAACGCGTACGCACTCGACCCCGTGTGCAAGGTCTGTGCGGGGTTTTCGCTTCAAGCGGATACACGAAATGAATTCACGCAATTGATTTTCGAGCGGCGCTGTTTTTTCGTAGGAAGGATAAGAAATAACAGCACGCAAAGCTCCACTTAACTGTTTCAATTTACGGACGGGGTGCATATCATCAAAAATGATAGCGCCATGTGTCCCTGTAACGGTAAAACGTCGTGTTTTTATCGGTGACAACCAACCGATTTTTGAAAACATAGAAATTTTTCCAAAGACAAGTTTCATATATACCATATCGTCTGTTTCGCGTCCGGATATTTTTGTTCGAAGAGACCACCCTTGAACCGCCGAAGGCGATGCTCCCATAAGACTCATCCCCATAGAAATTTCATGAGGGGCCCAATCCCATAACGCAGATACGTCACTGCGCATTGGACCAAAATTTGTTCCCTCGCTATCTATGGAGACCAGTGTCCCGATGTGAGGCACTAAGGTTTTCAGCCTTAAAAAGGCCGGGTTGTAGAAAAAAATATGTCCAACCAACACGACTGGCGCGCTCTCTTTGTGCATTCTCAAAAGTCTTAATGCATCTTGATATCCTGTGGTTAAAGGTTTTTCAATAAGGAGAGGCATTGCATGAAGGAGAAAGAAGCTTGCAATATCGAAATGTGTTGACGGAGGTGTGGCGATAATAATCCCGTCGATCTCTTTATATCGGAGGAGTTTTTTGTAGTCTCTTGAACAAACGTATTTAATATGGCATTCAGGAATTTCTTGAGCAGTCGTAAGGTAATTTTTACCCCACTGTCCATGACCGATAAGTGCAAGTATTGTGCGCGGCATATGACTATTGCTTTTCTAACTGGCTTGCAAACCATCGGAGCGTACGGGCGAGTCCGGTTCTCAGACTCACGCGTGTCCGGTAGTTGAGAATATTTTTAATTTTAGAAAGATCGGGGCGGCGTCTGCGCGGCTCATCTTTAGGGTAGTTTTCCGGATACGGAATTCTTTTTATTTCTACTTTTTTCGGTGAGACGTCCGCAACAATTTGAGCGAGACTCATCATATTTATTTCGTCATCATCACTGCCGACGTTATACACTTCTCCCGATTTGTGAGAAAGAAGTACCTTTAAAAATGCCGTCGTCGCGTCGCTTATGTAACAGAATGTTCGCGTCTGATTACCCTCATCATGGACCGGTAAAGGTTTTCTTTCGAGCGCCCTCATTAAAAAGGTAGGAATTACCCGATAATCATCGGGCCTCATTCCGGGTCCATACACATTAAATGGTCGTACAATTTTAACCGGTACTTTGTATTTGTCGAAATACGTTATAGAAATGGTTTCTCCCAGTCTTTTGGATTCATCATAACAAGCGCGGGAACCAATTGGAGAGACGTTACCGCGGTATGTTTCCGGTGTTGGAATAAAATTGGGATCAGGATCCCCGTAAATTTCGCTTGAACTAAAAAAGAGAAAGCTTTTAACTTTCTTTTTCCTTGCCAATTCCAAAAGATTCTTTGCGCCAAAAATTGCTGCCTCGATGGTTTCTAGGGGAAATTTCCTATAATATACCGGCGACGCCAAACCCGCCGCATGAATAATATAGTCAATTGTTTTATCAATAATTATTGGTTTGGTTATATCATGAGTTATGAATTCTATATTTTTGTCGTCTAGAGATTCTAAATCCCGTTTTCTTTTACCGGTAATGTAATTGTCGACAACAATAACCCTACATGGAGATTTAAAAAGACTTGTGTTTAAAAGAGAAATAGTCGCGACAATGTAACTTCCCAAAAAACCGGCACCACCTGATATAAGAAGTGTTTTTCCTTCCATCAGTCTTGCTTCTTTTTTTATATCTTTGATAATTTGACGTATATCCTGACGAATAATCGGGTGCATAAAATTATTAGACAGTTTTGGGTCTTGGAACAGGGACTATGAACTTTCCCCCCTGATGCTGATAGTCTTGGAGTTTTTCCATTATGGGTTTGGCAAAATTCCAGGCAAGAAGAAGAAGGTAATCAGGTTTTTGCTTGGCTAACATAGCGGAAGCTACCACGGGAATATGCTTCCCGGGTGAATATAATCCTTGTTTATACGGGCTGTCGTCGATAATGTAATTGATATAATCCGTACCGATTCCGAAGTAATTGAGCAGTGTATTTCCTTTGGCGGGAGCACCGTAGCCGGCAATAGATTTCCCCTGATGTTTAAGTTTGGTCAGGAGAGCAATGAGTTTTGTTTTGTTAATTCGCACCTTGTCCGCATAGGTAAAATATGTCTCTACTCTATCAAGGCGCATCCTTTTTTCAAGTTTTAGGAAATGACTGAGACGCGCTGTTTGTTTGTAAGCCGCACCTTTTCCCTTTACAAAAACGCGAATGGATCCTCCGTGGACCGGAACTTTTTGTACATCAAAAATCTCCATGTCAAATCGGTGAAAGAGTGTTTGGAGCGGTTTCACCGAAAGATACGAAAGGTGTTCGTGATAGACAAGATCAAAATAGTTTTTGGTAAGAAAATCTACCAAATACGGCGCCTCAACGACAAAAACGCCGTTTTTTTTAAGAAGAATTTTTGTTCCTTCAATAACTTCGTCCAGATTGTCAATATGTGCAAATACGTTATTGGCAGTCACAACCGATGCTTGACCGTATGCTTTACCTATAGACCGTGCAAGAGCGGTAGTAAAAAATTTTGCAATGGTTTTGATACCGTCTTTATTCGCTCTTGCCGCAATATTTTGCGCAGGCTCGATACCCAGTGTACGAAGGTTATGTTCTTTAAGGGGTTTAAGAAGTATTCCGTCATTACTGCCGATATCAACAACCAACGATTTTTGATCCAAGTCAAACCGTTGTATAAGATCATGCGCGAAGTCATGAAAGTGTTCAACGAATACGGGCGACGTGCTTGAAACATAGACATAATTTTTAAAAAGAATTTCCGGCCTAACCACATGACCGAGTTGAAGAAAATGGCAATTCTGACAGAAATAGACATCAAGTGGATAAAACATTTCCTCTTTGTCGAGCATTTCTTTTGTGAGAAAAGCATTTGCAAGAGGCGTCGGTCCTAAAGACAATACCTTTGTTAACTTTGTGTTTTTGCATGCTCGACATGTCGTTCTTTTATGCACTGCTCCTTTCATAGAAGCTCCATTCGGACAGTGTCCGTTTCGTACTCGCTCCTGCTTCGCGGCTCAGTCGTAAGGGCTAAAAACACACTATCCTCAAGAAATTTCATCGCATGACCAAACATGGGTGGCGTCATAACAATTTGGCCTTCCCGTACGGTAAACGATTGCTTTCTTGAGTTTTTTTTCTTTAAATCCTTGTGCACATATTCCATGGAGCCTTTAAGCATATAAGAAAAGTGCGTATCGTGCTTATGGTAATGATTAGCACGAATAGTACCTCTTTTACACTTAATAACAATTGCACTCGCTATTTTAACAGTGCCCGGCAGCAAATGAGACATTTCCCCGCGCTCGTCAATATAAAATGGTTTCACTGTTTTTATATATTTCATATCTTCGTATAGTAGCAGGAAAAACTCGTACCATCAATGAGCGAGGCGAAACAGGAGCGCATCCAAAAGCGTACGAAGGACAATTCTAAATTTCGTATTTTTCACGCGCCCTCCCCGCCGTGGTCTATAAAATGACGGCGCTTCTACAATTCTAAGCCCTTTCCTCTTAAAACGAATCACAATTTCTGCAAGCAAAAATATCCCCCGGGAAGTAACGGACATTTTTTGCACGTCCCGTGTTCTCCAAATTGTCAGCCAGTTCACGTCTCTGTATCTGAGTCCGTACAATAAACGCAGGAGAAAAAGATAGCTTTGTGACAAAATATGTCTATAGACAGAATAGTCTACTCTGGGCCCGCGATATCCCAAAATCAGGTCTGCGTTCCTCATATGAGGGAAACAATGACGCATATCCCGGACAAGAAACTGCCCATCAGCGGGCATATACGCAACAAAATCTTTTCGGGCGGCACGAATTCCCCGAAGCATAGCGTTGCCGTATCCGCTGTTGGGTTGGTGAATTAAACGGATCCGTTTATCTTTTGATGTATACTGACGTACGATTTTTGATGTATTATCAGAACTTCCGTCGTCCACAACGACTATCTCAAAATCCGAAAAATAAACAGGTGCGTGACGAAGCGTATCGTTGAGCACCCAGGGTAAACTTTCTTCCTCATTGTATGCTGGTATTGCTATTGTAAAACTGGGAAGTTTCTGTTTTATTTTTTTTGACATATGTAAAGCCTATGAGGAAAGGGGTTGTAATGGAGCGTATATGTCCTTACATTACCCGCGCCAAAATATTTTTGCAAAAGCGGGAAAAGTCGGTTGCGATGTCCATAATACACTGGTTGCCCCGGATACAACAGGGAATCCGCGAGTCTTGCAAGTATAAGTTTCCAAAAGGGTTTACTGTCAACTTCGCTCACAATGAGTTTTCCGTTCTTAACAAGCATGGAAGTACATGCTTTAATCAGACTTTCCTGCATGCTATAAGAATCTAAGTGGTGAAGAACATCGAGTATTGTTATACCTTTTAAATTTGGCACACGCATACGCGTAGCGTCACCATAGAGAAATTTTGCGTTCTTTATACCCCTATCGGCATACCGCAACTTATCTTTGTCCAAATCAACTCCGATTACTTTTCGTCGGGGAGAAGAAAGTGCGAGATAGTTTGCAAAAATACCATAGCCACAACCCAAATCGAGAATCGTACCTGAGGGTGAAATATATCGGTCCATCTCCTCGAAGGATCCGGTCCAAAATCTTACCCGGGTAAAAAAAGTTACCCAACCTAAGCCGCGGTATAATCGGATAACTTTCCTCTTAGTTGACATAATCCTTAGTCGACTTTCATCACGTACAACGACAGCTGTAAGAAAACCCAAACCGCCGGCAGTAAACTTAACTATCTGCATAATGATAAGCCCGACAAAAATCGTGGGAGAAGAAAGCAAGACTCCAAGGTTTCGGACAAAACTTACTCTCACAGGATTAAATTGAAATAAAGCCGTACGGGGATGTTTGCGGTAATACCCAACCATTTGCTTTCCGTAAAAAAAATGCTTTTTCCAAATATCTTTAATGCTTTTTGGCTCACCAAGGTGACGTTCGATTGCTTTTACTCTCCCCCACCGGAATCCGGAGCTGACAAATCGATTATGAAAATCGTAATCCTCGGGTCCGAACAGGGTTTCATCAAATCCGCTGATAGTTTTCCATGAATTTTTTGTAAAGAATCTCACCGCGACAATAAGCGGATCGTCCCGATATGTGTTCCGTTCGACTTTCCTTACTTCTGACCAAAAACCTAATCCCTCCGCGGATGTATTATGCACGGCTATTCCGTCAAGACGCTCCTCTTCACATTTTTTTACACACTGCTCGATAACCTCCGGTTCAACGATAAAATCAGAGTCTACTCGGTAAAGGTATTTCCCTTTAGCCTTCCTTACCCCAAAATTCACTTGTGCTGCCCGTTCCGGTCCGTGAGTGAAAACATTTTTTGTAAATTTCCCCGAGATTTTTTGCGTTAGGTCGGTTGATCCCTTATCGACAACGATAATCTCAGTGTTTTTATATGTCTGATTTTTTAAACTCATAAGGGTAACGCCGATGGTCAATGCGGAATTAAAAGAGGGAATAATGACGGAAACGAGAGGTTTCATACAAGCGACCGACCAACCCCGAGAACGGATTTGCCAACCTTTATTCGGAAAAAATTCCTGCCGTCAATAATTATTGTATTATTGTCTACGCATCTTTTAAAATCCCCTGAAAGTTGTTTATGATCTGTACCGACAATAAAAATATCCGAAGTTTTAAGTTTTCCCGGCGTAAAACCAAATGCTTTTATTTCCTGTTCGTTTAATAACGGATCATAAGCCACAAATCGAATATTGTTTTTCTGTAAAATCCTAGCCAGACGAATAACAGGACTTTCACGGATATCTTTGACGTCTTTTTTATACGTGAGTCCATACAGAAGAACTGTCGCTCCTTTTTTATACTGAGAGATTACTTTATCTGCGACAACCTGTGCCATTGCATCGTTCTCCTTTAAACTCTGTTCAATGAGGGTGAGGTTCACGTTTTTCTTTTTGCTAAAGTCAACAAGATACCAGGGATCAACAGGGATGCAGTGACCACCGACTCCGACACTCGGGTAATGGGCATGGTATGACCATTTCGTTTTTGCTGCTTCGATTATTTCAACAACATCAAGTCCTGTTTTTTCACTAAGTCTGGCAAACTCATTGACCAGGGCTATGTTGACCGCACGGTATGTGTTCTCAAGCATTTTGACCATTTCAGCTGCCTCGAGAGACGAAACGCTTACAACAGGTGCATCAAGAACTTTTTCGTAGAGTACTTTGGCAAGTGCTAAACTCTCAGGATTAACTCCGCCGACAACTTTAGATATGGTTCGCACAGTTTTATCTTTATTTCCGGGATCTACTCTCTCAGGTGAACATGCCAAAAAATATTTTCCTCCTAACGATCCAAACTCCTCTCTTGTCGTTCCCGGCGCAACCGTCGACTCATTGATGATGAGCTTTCCATCCAGAAGCACCAGGGAAAGCCGCTGTGCAACGCTTCTGATTGCACCTAAATCCGGCTTTTTATTTTCGAATACCGGGGTTGGAACACAAATAATATATATATCCTGTTCATTAAGTTCGTCTGAATCTATGTGAGCAACTCGTATTTTTTTTTGATTAATTTTACTTGGATCGCGTACAAAACCCGTTACGCGAAATCCTTTTCGGGCAATTAACGTAGCAAGCGGAAGACCGACGTAACCAAGGCCAATAACGCCTATTGCTGCCTTTTTAGAATGTATAAGAGAAATGAGTGCATTCAGTCTCATATCCTGCTATGATAGCACGCTATGAGAGTAAAATTAACCCCCGCAGTGAGTTATACCCATATTCGGAAATATAGTCAGTATGCTAAAAATCAAAACTGGGCTCGCGGGTACTCCCGCGTTGCACCGCTTAAAGCAGAAAGAGTTGTCAATACACTCCTCCAGTATAAAACGAAACGGGCAAAAGTACTGGATCTCGGTTGCGGGACCGGCCTTACATTTAGTGCAATTGCTCAAACATTTCCTAGCTCCGTAGCACTCGATGTGGGAGACGGAGAGGTAAAAGCAACGAAGGAGCTGTTGCGGTTGCTTCGAATATCCGCAGTGGTAAAAAAATACGACGGGATAAAAATTCCGTATCCCTCAAATACGTTTGACATTGTTACATCAATTGAGGTTATTGAACACGTAAATAAACCGTTGCGCATGCTCGAAGAAATACACAGAGTACTTAAAAAAGACGGTATACTGCATATCACCACAGCAAATAAATGGTGGCCGATTGAACCGCATTTTAAACTCCCCTTCTTGTCTTATCTGCCCGCAAAAATTGCAGACAGCTACGTACGACTGTTAGGAAGAGGAGACTCATACCACAATATTCGCCTTCCAAGTTACAAACAGTTTCGTCAAATGGTACAGAACTTCTTTACTGTTGAGGATATCACGCTTGATTTCCTAAAATCCTATAAAATGTCCGGCTTGGATAAAGAACGGGGAAAAGTTATTGTTGTTGTTGCAGACGTACTTCAAGGTCTTAATTTCCTTAAAAAATTTTCCGTAACACGGGCTATCGCAGTGGGCTTAGAGACATGTATTCTTCATGTGTCTCTTGGATGGTTATTTATTGGTCGAACCCGAAAATAACCCTCAATTCGTTGACTTGCCCTTGCGTTTTCTCTATACTCGAGCACGATATGATAAGTATTGTTATTCCTGTCAAAAATGAAGCGGAATCTCTTCCGCATCTAACCGATGAGCTCTTCGCGATCCTCAAAACCGTAAGAGAACCGTATGAAATACTTTTTGTTAATGACGGATCAACTGACAAAACGAAAATAGCATTAGAATCCGTTGCACGGAAAAATAAACACGTTCGCGTTTTCCACTTCCGCGCAAATTTTGGCAAGTCCGAAGCGCTCGCATACGGATTTTCACAAGCAAAAGGGAATGTTGTCGTCACCCTTGATGCTGACCTGCAGGATAATCCAAAAGAAATAATAAAACTAATAGAGAAACTTAACGACGGGTACGATCTGGTTGTTGGGTGGCGGAAAGAAAGAAAAGACAGTGTCGAAAAGAAAATTTCAAGCTACCTATTTAACGTCGGAACTCGGTTTCTTTCAGGAGTTCCGCTCCATGATTATAATTGCGGCCTCAAAGCCATGACGGGAAATGTTGCAAAATCCCTTAATCTTCATGGTGAACTCCACCGGTTTATCCCTATACTTGCTGCGAAACTTAAATACAAAGTTACGGAACTTCCGGTTGCTCATCGAAAGAGAAAGTTCGGCAAATCAAAATTTGGTCTGGGAAGGAGCTGGAGAGCCGTAATAGACCTGCTTACTGTGCTCTTCCTTACCCATTACGAAGGTAAGCCTGCTCATTTTTTTGGTCTTTATGGATTTCTTCTTACCTCTATCGGTTTTGTGATGAACGCATATGTTACGTATATACGCGTTACTACCGGAAGTGTTGGCCATCATATTCCGTTACTCCTTGCCGGCATACTCCTCATGGTCATCGGAGTCCAGCTTATTTCCGTAGGGCTTATTGCGGAACTCGTCACATCGATGTCACGAAAAAAACAAGATTATGTCTAAAATTTATTACCGTCGGCTGTTACTCGCAATTATTATTCGGGGTAACAAGACTCCCTCTAAAACCACGTTTTACTCTCCTTCCACTGCCCCATTCCAAATAGGTACGATTGTTAAAAAGTCCGGTGAAACTATACGACCGCATATGCATAATGAACCGGTAAAAACCGTACGGGCAACACAGGAGGTTTTAGTGGTTGAAAGAGGAAAACTCATTGTCGATCTCTATGCGCCAAACGGAAAACGTGTTCACAAAGTAACGCTATCCGGGGGAGATAAAATATTTTTAGCAGCAGGCGGACACGGATTTAAGATGCTCGAGGATACAGTCATTTTTGAAGTGAAACAAGGCCCCTATCCGGGTTATGAAAAAGCAAAAAGATACCTAGACCACCATGATTCCCGTTAATCAGCCGTTGATTGCCAAAAACGCGCTCAAATACGTTTCCGATTGCATCAAAACCGGATGGATTTCTTCTGCCGGCTCCTACATAACTAAGTTTGAAGAAGCATTCGCAAAATTTATCGGAGTTAAATATGCAATCACAACAACCAACGGAACGACCGCACTTCATCTGGCTCTCGCTACCCTCGGTACTGGTCCGGGTGATGAGGTAATTGTTCCCGACCACACAATGTTCGCCTGCGCTGATGCAATCTGTTATACCGGAGCAAAACCTGTTGTTGTCGACGTGGAGCGGGATACATGGAACATTGATGTGAAAAAAATAGAAAGAAAAATTACCAAACACACAAAAGTGATCATACCTGTTCATATTTATGGGCACCCGGTTGATATGGATCCTCTCATTTCTCTTGCAAAAAAGTACAAATTGGCAGTTGTGGAGGATGCAGCAGAAGCCCATGGGGCTCTTTACAAAGGGAAAATGGTTGGTTCTTTCGGAAAAATCAACTGTTTTAGTTTCTACGCAAATAAAATCGTAACAACCGGCGAGGGAGGCATGGTTGTTACAGACGACGAAAAACTTGCTACTCGGGCACGGATGCTCAAAGATCTTGCTCACTCACCAAAACGAAGATTTCTCCATGAAGAAATCGCATTTAACTACAGACTCACCAATCTCCAGGCTGCTTTAGGCCTTGCGCAACTTGAAGAAGTAGATAAATTTATAGAAAAAAAGTTATGGATGGCTGATCTCTATAATCGATTGCTTTCCGATATAGAAGGCATTTCATTACCCCCCAAAAAACCATGGGCGAGAAATGTTTACTGGATGTACTCTATTCTCATTGAACCTTCTTTCGGTATAAGCCGTGATGAACTCATGGACAAACTCAAAAAGAAAGGCATTGATACAAGAACTTTTTTTATACCGCTCCATTGCCAACCAGCTCTTCGTAAATATCATCTAGGCAATGAGCGTTTCCCTGTTTCTGATGAAATTTCCCGCCGAGGTCTTTACCTGCCCTCCGGGTTAGCTATTACAAAAAAACAAATAGAAATGGTATCCTACGCTATCCATGAAATTACCCGTCGTCGTCATCGGCGGTAAATCCCCGTATACCTCTACCGGTGGGTATGCTTCATATGCACGGAATATCGCTAAGATCATATCGGCAACCGGCCATCCGGTGCACCTTCTGACATTTGCAGATATAAAAAAGATAGAAAAACGGGATATCGCAACTATTCACTTTATAAAGTCGCGTTGGCTAAATCATCTGCCGCTTATACGAAATATAGAACTTGCTGCGTTGCCCCTTTACAGTTATTTCTTTTTTAAAGAACTTATCGCTATTTTTCGATCATACAAAAATAACCGCATAATTATCTGGGGAATAGGCCCTTGGGGACTTTCAGGAGCACTTTTAAAAATAGTTTACGGAAAAAAAGTAGTACTTATATCAAGCTACTTTACAACATTTCTTCACGAAATGAGAGGGTCGCTTTTGGCGGCAAGAATAAGGGATTACGGTATATCAACAAAACTGAAATATTTGTTTGTCTATTACATCATTGCCCGAATTTATAGTTTTTTATCAACCCTTGTTATTTCAATGTCAGAAAAAATAGTTACCCATTACAAATCCACCGAAGAAATTCTCAAATCTGAATCCCAGATTAACACGAATAAATTTATTCGCATGAGATACTTTGTCGAAGTATTTAAAAAAGAAATCAGAACACCCGTATCAAAACGGATGCAAAAAGCATTTGATTCCCGTAAACCAATCGTAACAAGTATTTGTCGGCAAGATCCAAGAAAAGGTATTAATTATTTACTTCACGCACTCGTGTTGGTGAAAAAGCAAATCGACTGTGAGTGTCTTATTATAGGCGCGGGTATTCTTCGGGATGCTAATAAACGATTGGCGAGAAAATTACAGCTTTCTTCTGTTATCTTTCCCGGTGCAGTTGCTGACATTCATACGATTTTGCGAAAATCTTCTGTTTACGTCTTGCCGACGGTTGAAGAAGGAAGCAGCGCTTTGTCAGTCATTGAAGCTATGAGCCAAGCTACACCTATTGTCTCCACTGACTGTGACGGGATTCCTGAGGATATAAAACATGAATATTCAGGTCTGCTCGTTCCACCCCATAACTCTATCCTTCTCGCTCAAGCAATCGTTCGACTCCTTAAAGATAAACAATTAGCAATGAAGCTTGGATCAAATGCAAAAAAGACCTATGATGAAAAATTTGAACTCTTGGGAATGAAACAGGATGTTGAACACCTCTTACAGTCATTATGAAAAGACTTCCATATTCTTCAACCGATGCACGAGTCCTAGATACTAAAGACAGACATCGCGTAGCGAAACAAATCCAGGCAGTTCTTGAAGATTTTTTAGGAAGCAGACTGAACGCTGCTCACACACTTGATGTCGGTTGCTCAAGTGGCGCGATAACTTATTATCTTTCATCATCCGTAAAATCAATGATCGGTGTAGATATAGACAAAAACGCAATTTCACTTGCAAGAAAAGATTTCAAAAAAAAGAATCTCCGTTTTTTTCAGGCGAACGGTTTACATCTCCCCTTTCCCGATGAGTCGTTTGATGTGATTATCTGTAATGAAGTGTATTCCTATGTACCTAATGATAGAAAGCTTATGAACGAAATCTTTCGCGTTCTCAAACCGCGAGGGTGCTGCTATTTTTCCGGAGGCAATACGCTTTACCCCATTGAATCACGCTACCATATCCCCTTCCTCCATAATCTTCCGGACTTAGTTGCAATCAAACTGTTTTGGTTACTGCATCGCAAACCTTATTACGTCGCTCATTACAAAACGTACTGGGAACTTAAAAAATTACTTAAGAATTTCGTAATTTCCGATTACACGACAAAAATCCTCAGTGATCCAAAAAGATTTTCTTTTACGAAACTCTATTCTGTATCAGAAATTACCAAATATATGCCGCTTCCTGTTTTACGAATGCTTGAACCATTTCTTCCCACATTTATTTTTATTCTGTCGAAGGATTTAAGGGGCCATATCCCCGCGCAGAAGCCTTAACGGGGGTCGTCATCAAACAGGAACGAAGTGGGTAGTGTGTTATACGAATATACCGAACCTCATCCGCAGCAAATGGGTATTGGAGGTTTCCTGGTTCGTCATAGGGGGCAAATCGGGAACCAAAATTACCGAATATGTCAGGATAAATATTCGCCCATTGACTCCCCTCTCGTGATCCGTCAATTCTCCCTCCCTCTTCCATCGAGCACTCATTGGGAGAAAAAAAGAGATTAAGTTGCGTCAATTGGTATACTGCCCCAAGATCAATAAGCAATGATCGGCCTCGGGGTGTCACCACAACATTAGAAATGACCTTGTCTGGTATCATGTATTCCTTCTTCGTGTGGGCTAAATCATTTTTCCACACCTTAAGTATCGCTACTCCTTCCACGCGTACTTCATACACCGGATCTAAAAACCGATCTAAATACTTTCGGTAGTACGACGACTCCTGTGTGCCATTGTGCGTAACACCAATAACATATTCACCATCTCTGTATATGCCGCTTCTGTATCTATTTTGAAAATCGAAATCTGATCTGATATCAATGGGTGGAATATTACTACGGAGTTCAAAGATTGTTGACAGTTTTGACTTCTCTTCTGCATTCGCATTAAGCCATCGCAATCCTTGTCGATACGTACTCCCCAAAGAATTTCCCCAACCGGGGATGTTACGCTCCGCTGCGCCTTTGAGTCCTCCGATAATCGGATTAAAGTAGATACTCTCGTTAGGATGCATCGATATCATTTTGGCTGTTATGGGAACAAAAAGGATAATTATAAGTACCTGTGGGAAGAAGCCATATTTTTTAAACTTATCCGTAAGGAATTTTGCTCCGATCCCTGCGAGTATCGCTAAAGGCGGAATATATTCCATAATTTGTCGTACACCGCCATAAATAGAAGTGAGTGGAAAAGATACCCGTACAACGGGAACGATGAATAATAAAAGTATGTAAAAACCTGTTTTTGATTTCTCCTTCCCCCCATGACGAATCACCCACCAGATACCCGCGCATGACAGAAAAAGCGTGATTAGTGGTGTCGTATATAGCACCCACTGGATAGCATACGTGTTAAGTCCCAATATGTAATAGGAGGTCGGCAATGCAGGCTCACTCACAATTCCCATCATTTGATAGTAACCCAAGCTCTTGGTTATATTCCCAATCGGGTCGAGCCAAAGCCACGGCCAACTAATATAGTAGATAACAAATGCAATAACAGGAATGAGAAATAGTTTCAATTTAAAAAGATTAATACTTTTTCGTATCCCCAAGAGAAGCACCCACAGGATAACAACCGGAACCAAAAAGAGTACGTTTAATTTTGTTCCTAACGCTAAACCAGCTAAGATTCCTGTTAAAATCATCAATCGTGTTGATTTGCGAATGAAGGCGGTGTAAAAAACCAAGGCACACATGGTTAAGTAAGCTGCTTCAGGAATGTCTTTTTGTACGTTAAAGTGAGATTCACCGTAAAATAACGGATACGTAAGTAATGCAAGTAGTGATACGAGGCCGGGAAATCCACCATAAATACCCTCAACCCACAGATAGATGAATCCTGCAAACACACCCGTCAATACTACCCCGTATAAATGGTATGCCTCGATATCTCCCAACCATTCTAATTTTTGATAAAAGATGTAGTTAAAAAGCGACGATAAAATATCGGAAAGAGGCGGGTGTCCTCCCTCTTTTTTTATTTGGTGATTGAAGTCATATCCGGGTATTTGATAGAGGCTGTATCGGTTGCCCTGAGCAAAAAGTGATTGGTCATACTGTTTTTTTCCGGTTAGAAAGAAATAAATGTACGCCTGACCTCGAGTTGAATGATTCACCTCATCCCAATTCACTCCATAACGGGGTAGTGTAACCACACTAATAAGGAAATATCCTCCGACCAATAATCCCGCCAGGATACGATAGAGTTTTTTCATAAGTAATTAACCCAAACCCAGACAGGTCCCCTCAAAAGACAGGAAGTTTCATCGTGTATGAATAGACGAATAAATCTTACTGGTTCGGCAGCAAAAAGAAATTGGAGGATGCCGGGCTCGGGTTGGGGCTTGAACCAAGACGAAAGCGGCGATGAGGTTAGATCATTTACCGCTCGCAGCCAATGTTCGTTATCAACGGAATATTCTACATACCCCTTAGCGGGGAGTGCGCAGAACGTGCGAGTGTTATAGAAAACGGTCAATTGCGTAATTTGAAGAACCTTGCCGATATCAATGTCAATTTTCCTTTCGTCTTGAACTACGGAATTTACGTTCCAGAGAATACGCTCCTCACTTTTATAGAACGGCTTCGTATGTTCAAGATCGTTTTTCCATATCTTGAGAAGAGGAACACTGTCAACAGTAAGCTCGTAAACAGGAACAAGAAAGCGGTCAAGATATTTACGCAGGTATAAATGCTCTTGGGTTCCTTCGTGTGTTACATCAATAATGTATTCACCGTCTCTATATATGCCGCTTCTATACTTGTTTTGAAAATCGATATCCGGTCGAAGATCAATGAGAGGAATATTACTTCGAAGTCCAAACACCGTCGCAATTTTCGCCCCCTTCTCTGCGTGTGCATTGAGCCAACCTACTCCCTGACGGTAGGTACTCCCCAGTGAGTTCCCCCAACCGGGAATACCTCGCTGGGCTGCTCCTTTGAGACCGCCGATAATGGGGTTAAAGTAGACACTCTCATTAGGGTGCATCTGAATCATTTTCATTGTTATCGGAACAAAAGAAAGAATGATAATCATCTGAAAAACCGTTTTTAATTTTCCTCTTTTGTTTTTTAACCAACTAACCATTGCTGCCGCCCCAATCCCGGAAAGTATTGCCATGGGTGGGATATATTCCATAATCTGACGCACCCCACCATAGATATTTGTATTGGGAAGCGTAACTCTGGCAATAGGAGTTAAAAACCACAGGAGTACAAGGAACGAAGAGCGATTGCGTACGACCTGAACGAAACCCAGAAAACTAAAAAACAACGTCACGAGCGGTGTACTATAAAGTATCCATTGCAGCGCATAGCTATTGAGACGGAAGATGGTCAGGTATTGCGGATCAAAATGGGTGTTCGTGCCGATTGTTTTATAGTATGTCAACACTTTTAAAATACGCACGACCGGAGATGCCCAGAGCATTGGCCAACTAGCAAAAAAAATTATTCCGCCGACAAAAAAAACCAGAATGAGTACCGAAAGTATTTTCGTTTTCTTTATTCCCGCTACCACCCCCCACAACAACATGATCGGTAGTACAAACAGAATATTGAGTTTTGTAGCTAGGCCGAGTCCAAAAAAAATCACCGTTGCCAGTAACCATTTTAAATTTTTTTTAGTCATGGCGTAGTAAAAACACACTAAAGTAATACCGAAATACGAAGCTTCCGGCACGTCTTTTATGTTAAAACGGCTTTCACCTAAAAAAAGAGGGTGCGTGATCAGAGAAATTGCGGCAACCACAGCCGCAAACAACCCATACACGTCATGCACAAAATAAAAAAGTATGCCGATAAACGCACTGCTTATAACAATACTGTAGAGGTGATACGATTCTATATCTCCGAGTATCGCAAGTTTTTGATAAAAAATTTTATTGAATATCGCCGCGAAAAAGCCGCTCAGTGGGGGGTGATTACCGACGGTTAGAGGTGCAGCTTGAGCAAATTTTTTTTCAAACACGTTGAATGTATACGCATCGCTCTGATAAAAACTTCGCCGTATATTTTCTTTTTCGGTTAGCTGTTTGTAGTCTTTATTCCCTGTCAGAAAAAAATGCAGAATTGCATGCCCTCTTCCAAAATGCGTCGGCTCATCCCAGTTGACGCCGTAGTTTGACAAACTCGCTACCTGGATAGCTAAATAAAAAAGAGCGGTCAAGGTACCGAGAATAAATCCTAGTCTCTTCATACAAACACATGGAATTATACCACGCGGTCTTTATGTGCCTCTTGATAAATGATGTTTGCTATGATACGGTTGTTCTATTGTGAAATTCAAGATGCTTTTCATTCTCTTTGCCGGTATTGTCTATTTTTCCGGCTTGCCCGCCGCTTTTGCGCAAACTCCTCAAACCTATCAAGCGCCTGAAGTCAAACTGTTACCCAATAACTCGTTTTATAAACTCCAGCTTGTCTGGGATAAACTTTCCTTACTATTTACGAAAGACTCCGCCAAAAGAGCGCTTAAGTATATAGAGCTTGCTGACAGAGAACTGACGGGCGCTGCTAAAGTTATTCAACTGGGCGATAATGCCGTTGGTCTCCATTCTGCATTTCGGGGAGAACACTACATGACACAATTTGTTAACGAGATCAAGAGAATGGCGGACGAATCCGGTTCGCTCGATACAATAATTATAAAACGCGCCCATGACGCATACCCATACCATCAACAATTGCTTATCGGTGTGATTGGCAAAACTTCAGCGGATACACAGACTGATCTACAGAAAATATTGGAATTCTCTCAGAGGAATGAGACAGAATTAAAAAATCTCGAACTTGAATTTTCTACGCCGAAACCCCAAGAGGAATAACGTTTACTCCTTTACGACATAGACGTTTGCCCCACTGATTGTAGAATAGCACGGGTGGTCGATTGCCACGTCAAAGACGATCGCTCTCCCCTCCTCTGCTGCAAAGAGGAAGTTCGGTCGCGGGTAGCTGACTTTTCCGTTAAAATCATACGATGAGGCTCGAAGCGTTTTTAAGAAGCGTGACATTGAAGTGTCACTGTAGAAACGGAAAATACCTACAACATCATCAAGTTCGTGACGTGCGGGTTCCGGACATAGGGACGGGTTTTTATTTTTGAATTCAATGCGGAGAATTTTGTGTTTTTTGGGTAGCGTAAGAACAAACGAGGGAAAGTGGCCGGTGATGGGAACATCTGCTATTTTTTCCTCTTCCATTGTACGATACATCTCTTTCAGGTGAGCTGTATCGTTTTTCCACACAGTAAGAAGTACGACTCCGTCTACTGACACTTGATAAACAGGGTCAATAAATGTTTCTAAATATTGCATCCGATACCAACTAAGCGCATCGCTTGGATTCATGACTGCCATAACATATTCCCCTAAACGCGCTGGTCCGCTTTTAACAATGTTATCGTACGTTATGTCGTTGCGGACCCAAATATGAGGAAGGTTTGCCCACAGTTCAAATCCTAATGACAATTGTGCATTTTCTTCTGCGTGCCGGTTGATCCAGAGTATTCCCTGCCTATAGGGATTCCCCAATGTCTGTCCCCAATCGGGAATATTACGTTCTTTTGCTCCTTCGAGTCCGCCAATCAAGCTATTGAAGTATACCGCTTCATTGGGATGAAGTTTCACTAAGGTAACTATGAGAGGAATAAATGTGAGAATGATAAACATTCTGGGAATTTTGGTTAATCTGTTTGCTCCTATTCCGGATAAGATAGCAATCGCCGGGATGTATTCCATAATTTGGCGCACTCCGCCGTAAATTGCGGTTCCGGGAATCATCACTCGAACAATCGGTATAAAAATCCAAACCATGATAAGGAGAAGTATGTCCTTTATTTTTCTATCGATTTTTGTGAATTCTCCTGCCAGTGCAATAATTGAAAAAATGAGTAAAGATGGCGGAGTGGTATAAAAGAGATAATAGAGCGGATAGCGCCAATCATTTCCCACCGGGGTGGTACCAATCGTTTTGTAATATGAAAATGATGCAGGAATGAGTCTTGGCTCGAACAACATCGCCGGAAATGAAAGAACCCACAGCGCAACCGCAATAATCGGAACAACCAAAAAAACCAAAAAGGCTTTGTTCTTTTTCACGAAAGAAAACATTTCTCTCCATGACGTTCGATAGAGGAAAAAGTTCCGTAGAAATAACCACAAAAGCACGGTCGGAAGAATAAAGAGAGCATTAAACTTTGTTGCAAATGCCATCGCAAAAACAAAAGCAAAATACCAAATGTATTTTATTTTGGCGGATGTAATTGCTTCATAAAAAACAAGCACGGACAGTGCGTAGAAAACCGTCTCCGGCACGTCTTTTATGTTGTAGTGTGATTCTGCCCAAAAGAAAGGGAAAAGCGCTAGCGAGAGAGTGGAGACAATAGCTGCGAATCCACCAAAGTATTTTTTTGTCCATATATATATCCCTGTTACCAATAAAGATGCAACAAAAATTGAATAGTAATTATAGGAGTATACATCCGGTGCGATACCCAATTTAACAAATAATACGTAATTAAAAAGTGCTGACATGACGTCTGAGAATGCGGGGTGGCTCCCCCGTTTTTCTACATTCTGGGTATAGTACACAAGGCCATAGTCATCGTGTTGATAGATGCTCCGGCGAACTGTGGAATTAGTATTCGGGTCACGAAATTCGTATCCAAAGTCCTGCCTGTAACTCTTTGCGTCTATTTCGGGAAGACCTGCATAATCTTTCTTCCCTGTAAGAAGAAAGCGTAAAAACACCTGCCCGCGTATAAAATGAGCTGGCTCATCCCAATTGATACCATAATTAGTTATTGTAACAATCCCGAGGATAAGATAAGTCAAAAATAGGACGAGCGGGAAAATTAGTCTCTTCATGTTGTGTAACTCTTGTTCTTATTGTACCATTTTGAGGTATGGCGCAAATGAAAAAGATGGTCTTTTTAACTCGTCCGATTGCTCCGCCATGGGACGAAGCAAGCAAAAATTTCGCCGTATATCTCGCAACGCACATTCACATTCCGAATATTCAATTTCTCTTACTCACCACATCAACACGTTTACCGAAACTTCCTTCTCATGTAACCCAAATCCCAATTCACATAACAAAAGCATTAACACTCCAAAGCAAGCTCAGATTATTCTGGTACCTACTGAGGACTGATGTTAAGCACTTTCATTCTTTATTTGTGTTCACGCCTCTTACTGGTTTCGTGATAAAAACACTAAAAATCATCAGAGGGTTCAAAATAATCCAGACAGTTTCGGCACTTTCAAAATATCATGTGTTATCTTTTACTGTTTTTGGCGACGAAGTCGTGTGTTTTTCTCAAACCACTGCGAATATACTTAATGGCAACGGGATTCGAGCTAGCGTAATTCCGCCTGCTGTACCTCTGGAAATCTTTAAAGCAACAAAAAAAGAAAATATCATCGCGTTTTTGGGAGAACTCCACAGACAAAAAAGTTATGCTATAGTAAATAAACTTATCGATTTACTTCTTATATCCCTACCCGATTATCAAATAATCACCGGTTTTCGGACAATACGCAAACCAGCTGAGGAAAAAAAATTGGTTCAAAAATTGAAACAAAAATATGCAAAGTCTGACCGCGTCACGTTTGTTGACGTCGTCGAAGATATGCCAAAACTCTTAGGCAAAACAAAGCTTGTTGTTTTTCCGGCAACTGCGGTTACTGAAAAATTTGACTACCCGCTCGTTCTATTGGAGTCTCTCGCTTCTGCAACACCTGTTGTCATTTCAAGTATTGGTCCGCTTGGAGAACTTACTATTCTTCCGGGTGTTCTTACACCTTCACAAAATTCCGCCGAAGCTTTTTTAACTGTCATCATGAAAACGCTTAACTCATTCCAAAAGCATTCAAACGATGCAAGAATGACTGCAGAAAAACATTTCAGCATACATAATGTTGCTAAAAAATATGAAGCGCTCTATAAAAAAATACTCTGACAAATTTGTCTTCGCAGCAGAACTTCAACACCGTTTGGCGGGGGTCGGAATCGACTCATTGTGCATGAAAATGTATTCTCACGACGATGATGTAGATCTAGTGGTAATCAATTCGCAGAAATACTCTCAGGCTGCGGACGTTCTTCGAATAGACGACTGGAAGTTGAACAACAACAAATCAAAAATACGCGAACGGGATAAAGATTTTTTTTCTCACGATCAGCAAAAATACAAAATTCATCTGCACGCATATTTTTCCTGGAACACAGTTCCTTATCTTGACTCATCCGTACTATGGAGCAGAAAAAGAAAAGAACAGCAGGTTTTCCTTCCCTCTCTTGAAGACGAACTTCTTATCATCGCCGTTCATTCTTTGTTTGAAAATATGTGTATAGTACCGGAGGAAATATATTATGGAAAGAATATTCTGAAAAATAAAATTGATTACGGATATTTAAAGAGCCAGGCAGGTCGTTTTCATTGGGAATCCGGCTTGGAGTTAATACGTAATAAACTTAACAATAATGACTCCCAAATCGCAGCCAGTGAACTTCTTGCCATACGCATCAACAAGTTATTCTCTGATATATTTCAAGTGGGATTTGGTCAAATCGTAAATGAGATGTTTGCATACTTTTTTATTGACTGGGTCTGGTGTTATCCGAAGCGCCATAAAAAACTTTATGTTGCTACCTAGAATTATTACTCTCAGCGGTGTTGACGGATCAGGTAAGTCGACTATTGCCGCACTCCTTAAAGATCATTTTAAAAAACAAGGACACTCGGCTCATGTCGCGCATATCGGAGCAGGAGTTGGAGGTGTTTCAATTAGTATTGGAAGTCTAATTTACCTAAAGGATTATATTCAGATTATTTTTCAGTACATGCGAAGTATTGGAAAATACGACATTATTATTTTCGATAGGTTTCTCTATGATACGCTCGTAAAAATTTCCCATAAACAGCAAAGCAGACTACCGAGGTTTTTTGCTTTTCCAATCGCTCATATAGCTTTTCATTTACGTCTATCCGACAAAATCTCATACACAAGAGACAAAGAACATTCCAAGGAGTACCATGGGAAAAAACATGAATTCTACAATGAGGTTGCCAAACACTTTCATCTAATCCCCATTGATGCCGAACGTCCAAAAAATATGGTACTTGAGGAAATTATTAATCACTTAAAAAACTGACTTGGGGTAAAAATATTGTGGTGGGAGGGTATAGGGAACATAAGGGACTTCCGGGTACCGCTCCGCCCCAGGTTTAACTTCCCAAACTTCCACGGAATCAAGATATGCTTTGTATGAACTGTTGCCTCGAGTCTGAAAGCTTATTTTCATGACACTAATTCCTTTAGGAATCTTGGGCGTCAGGACACTCACTTCTTTCCACCCGGGTTCACCCCAGCTTCGTGCGGAAACGGTAACGAGCGAACCTTTTTCTTCGGTAGTCGCTTCTTGATTGTTTGCATACATGTCTATTCTCAAAAATGCAGACCGTTCCTCTTTTGGCACGTTATCGGTATATTTCACTCTTCCGATAATTTTATATGTTTTTCCCTCAGTTACTGACAAGACTGGTGAGGTAAAACGCGCTGTTTGGCCAACTGCTCCGTCTATGATAAGGCTACCTTCGTTCCATCTAAACTTACCCCTCATTCCATTATCTGTAAGTCCATCTACATCCCATATGGATGATGCTTCATTAAATTCGAAAGCGTAGTGTCTCACGAGAGGTGTAACCACACTCAGCGGAAGCTTCGTTACAAAAATAAAGTTATTCGGCACAAAAATCGGATAGTGCAATTCATAAACATTATTCTGAAGCATTTCATGTACGGATAGTCCTACATAGGTGTTATCGAGAAAACTAAAAGAAACATCATCATAATCAAGAAGCTCACTAAAGCTTAACGGATTCATCCAACTGATAAAACTAGTTTGAATTTGATTAGAAACAAGAATGCCGAAATCTGCACCATCTTCTTCCATTTCAGCCAGGGATACGACGCTCATTTGCTCCCGCCCCCATCTATTGTCGATATCAGTGAACCCACCTTTATCTCTCAAAATCGTCATAACAATCCCTGAACTTTCTTCGTACCGTGCATCTTTGGGTAAATGATCGGATGCCCAATCAATCATTTGCATATATAACCACGGTTTACTCCAATAGTAACTTAGCTTTGTTGAGGATGTGATCTGACTCCACGCAACACCAATAAGAATTAAACTTACCAATATCCCTCTTTTACCCACATACGCAAATAATTTGCTATAGAAATACGCAGAAAAAACAAGAAGAAGTGGCACGATCGCAACTAAATTACGCACATAAAATGCCGCGCCCGCCCCACCGTAGTACACAAATGCGTACATGAACGGAAAAATAATAGATAAAAGCAAAAAGAAAAGGAGCGGTGACTGAAAAAGCATCAACGCAGCACCACCAAGAATTGAAAGCGTCAATGCTTTTCCGATCCCCCATTTATAGAGATAAAATATCGGGAAGGGATTAAATATGTTGGAACCAAACGCGTATCGCTTCGCTATTATTTCATTAGCTGTAATGAAACTATCAATTCGCCTGGCCACAGGTACGGGTTTTAAATGGAACGGTAGATATGGATTTATCATTAAAAAAGTAAAGATTGCAAGTATTGCTGAAAAGAACACTTCTTTTCGAAAAAAGTTGGCAAACGATTTTTTCCGTATTGACCAAACAAGATGAACAAGCAAGTATGGAAAAATAAGGAACAGCTGAAATTTTACCGAGAATGCTAATCCGATGGTTATGCCGGATAAATAATAATTTTTGGGTGAATCTTTCTTCAAAAGTTTTGCGATTGCAATGAGTGCAATAAGAGTAAATAGAGTGTTGGGAATGTCTGTGAGAGCCAAATGACTTCGAAGAACATGGAGATAATTAAAACTGAGAAAAAATGCTGCTATGAGTCCGACAGTAGGAGAGAATAAAATAGCGGAGAGCATGTATATCGCAGCAACGCAAAGCATTCCAAGGACTGCAGTAATGTAGCGTGACCAAAAAAGTGCATTTACTCCGCGTCTCCCAAACAGTTCCTCGCTTATGTTTTTAGGAAAATCCTCAAAATTTTTGAGGGCTGAGATAACCATTTGCGGCTCAGAAATGGTTAATTTAACAAAATTAATTGGAATAAAAATTGACCGAAAAACGGCCATGTGGATTAACGGCACTCCCGCCGGATAATCAAATCTTCGCGGATTTAGGTCACCGTTTATTATCATTGATATCGCGGAATCGTAGGTAGCAGGTTCATCCGGATGGTAAGCCCAAAATCCCGGTTTCGTGCCGATCGTCCGAATTAAAAAAGACGCGAGGAGAACAAGAGACAAGAGGATAAAATGAGTTCTTTGTTTCATGGTGAAAAATAAAGATGCCTTGTTTTGTCAATTATGGATTTCCAATTATAGTGATTTTTCACAAATTGCAGTCCGTTTCTTCCTAACCTCCTGCGGAGTTCAGGTTCCTGAATAAGTTTCTCTATTGCATCAGCGAGCGCTTGCGGATCTTTTTCGGCAACCAGTATTCCGTTTTTATTGTGTTTCACAACATCCGGTATGCCCCCAACGCGGGATGCTACAACTGGTTTTCCAAAAGTCATTGCTTCTATAAGTACAACGCCTAAGGTCTCTGTGTCATTCCATCGGTCTACGATTGACGGCAGCACAAAAATGTCTGACCACCTGTAAAATTGAGCGATTTCCTCTTTATCGAGATTTTCATATACTTTTATAATTTGGTCTAAGTCAAGTCTATGAATTTGACTCCGTATTTCCCCTGCTAGATCGCCGGAACCGACGATAGAAAGAGAAATCGACTTCTGTCTTTTACGAAGAATTTCTGCTGCATCAATAAGATAAGTGACACCTTTTTTTTCGATAAATCGTCCGACAAAAAGAATATTCGTCACTTTTGCTTGCCTGTGTACTTGATGATAGCCTTGTGTCGTTCCCGTAATTGCGGAACCAAACGGAATAATAGAAACATCCATGGGTATGGTGTGTTGAATCATATTTTTAGTATAGGTTGAGTTTGCAATTATTGCGTTGGCCTGTTTCATTATTGTCTTTGTGATAAATCCGCCTAGAGGAATGCGGGAAGCGAGAGTAAATTCAGCTCCGTGAAATGTAAGGGTAAGTTTGGCTCGGAACAACCGCTTGGCAACAATTCCGAAAATGCCGTTCGGAAATGGCCACTGTACATGAATAACGTCAAATGAATGGTGACGGGAGAGACGGAAAATTCCGATGATTCCGAACAAGAGATAAAAAAATGCAAGAATAAATAACCACGGCTTCTGACGAAGTTTAAAGATCGCCCCTTCCTCGTGAGTGAGTATTTCCAGCTCTTTCGGTCCGTAACGGAAACGGATAACCGGAATGCCAAAAAACTCATGTGTTGCAAGCCCTTTGTAAGAAGGAGCATAAACAACCGGTTGTACTCCCTTTTCTTTTAATTTACGGACGAATTCTGCCAGCCATGGAACTTGATCATCGTGTATACTCCGTGGGAATGTTGAGGTAATAAATAAAATTCTCATAAAAAATTAGGATCGTGCAACGGAGATATAGTAAAACGACAAAATCACCGTTAACAGAGTCGTTACTGAAAGAGATATTGTTATCACCGTTGAAATATCCGGGTGAAACAGTGATAGTGCTACAGCCTGAACAATGGCACCCGCAACGACAACGTAGACAGCACGAGTACGATGAATTGACAGAAAAAAATTAACAAAAAGATAAATAACCGCACAAAGAGAAAGAAATAGACTAAAAGGGGCAAGGTAGACCGCTGCGTCAAGATATTGACTGCCTATAAGAAGTTTCATCATAAATGTTGGAAGTATTGTAAAAAGAAGCGTAACACTACCCGCAATTGCTACAAGAAACATAAGACTCAAAAGAAATATTCTATGGTACCGCTCCCCTCGTGCATGTGCTTCTGAAACAAGCGGGAACATAGTCGTAACAACCGGTGCAGTTCCGAAAAAAATAATTTTTCCGAGCACCGATAATGCAGCGTACAATCCCGCTTCATACGCGGATAAAAAATGCCGGACAAGAATAACATCCGTGTTATAGAGTGCTGTTACACCAATCGTCATGAGTGCACTCGGAATCGCATAGCGTCCCATTGCCCGTATGGGTAATGGTCTATAAGAGGGTTTTCCTAGTTTTTTATGAAGCACAGTAACCATATAGCCGTATGATATAAAAACCACAAGTACAAAAGCGCCAAAAGCTCCGGGGACCCGAAGGCCCGCCAACACCGCAACAACACCAAAAATCAGTTTGCCGAATGCTTCGATAAATTGTGTAATCGTGAGCGGTACAAAAAGCGATAGTCCTTGAAGAGTTGCACGATTGAGAAAATTAATAAGTCCCAGAAAAAGAGCAAGATCCAAAATAAGTACATTCACCCAGTTTTCAAGATGTAAAAATTTCATGATGGGGTTTGAAAAAAGAAGAAACAGGGCCCCGCCGATAATCAGAAAAATAAAGAGAAATTTGCGAAGTTGGTAATAGAGAGATGAGATCATCTCTTTTTCGCCCTTGCCAACATAGGTAGAGACAAACTTGGCAACGACAGTATTAAGTGTGACTGTCGGAACGCTCAGTATATTAGAAAGAGATATGAGGCTCTGAAGAGCACCGTAATCAGAAGGAATCAGAAGTCGACCCATGAAAAGGTGGTAAAAGTACGCACCGATATTAGCAAACCCATGACCACCTACCATGATAGTGAGAAATGATAATGTCTTACGCATTAAAGTAAGGAGCGGAAGTATTCAATAGTTAAGGCTAATCCTTCTTCAAGTTTAATTTTTGGCTCCCAATTTAATAACTGTTTCGCGAGGCTTATATCTGGTTTTCGCACTGAAGGGTCATCGGGAGGGCGATTGACGAATTCTATTTTTGAAGTCGAGCTTGTAAGAGAGATTATTTTTTTAGCTACGTCGATAATTTTATACTCGTCGGGGTTCCCGAGATTTATTGGTCCGATTTGGTCGCTGTTCATCATTTTAATAATACCGTCTACCATATCGCTGACGTAACAAAACGATCGTGTTTGCATACCGTCACCGTGTATGGGGAGAGGCTTACTGCGTAGTGCGTTTGTAACAAACTGAGGAATCACTCGGGTATCATCAGGATCTGACTTTGGCCCATAGGTATTGAATATGCGTACAATTTTACCGTCAAGCCCATGTTCTCTGTGATATGCCATTGTTAGTGTCTCACCGAAACGCTTCCCCTCGTCATAACCGGATCGTGCGCCTATAGGATTAACGTTCCCCCAATACGATTCTTTCTGCGGATGTTCTTTAGGATCGCCGTACGCTTCCGATGTTGATGCAAAAAGAAACTTTGCTCCCATAGATTTTGCGATATCAAGCATATTCTTGGTACCAATAGCGTTAACCGTCGCTACCTCCACAGGGTGTTCCATAATGTAGGTTACTGATGCCGGGCTAGCCAGATCGTAAATTTCGTCAAGTTTTTCTGAAAATGGAAGATTGGAAACTCCAACATCTCTCGTGTCTGCTTCAATAAGCCTAAAGTTGGGGTTATTAATTAACTCGTCAATATTTCGTTTTTTGCTTGTTCTAAAATTATCGAGACAAATAACTTTATATTCTTGCTCCAGGAGTTTTTCACAAAGGTGTGATCCGATAAATCCTCCCCCGCCGGTAACCAAAATAGTTTTCATATATATTTATGCTGGATGCACGTAGAGAAGTGTCACTACTGCTGTTCCAACAATCAAGGCAACCGCCCACACTGATTGAAGGCGCCTGAGCGCTACGGCCAGTACTATGAGTATACCAACCAAAAATCGGAATTGGAAGGGTACGAGTCCGAACGCGGGAATGAACAGTTGCTGTACAAGAAATAGTCCGATAAAAAGAACGAAAATTAAAAAATATAGCGACCGTTGTTCAATGCTTGTGGCGAGAGTATATCCTGCTGCAATAGCAAGGAACGGAAACAAAGGAATTAGATACCAGCCGGACTGACCTTCTTTCGTGAGCGATATAATAAGGAAGGTAAAATACGTAAGAAATGGAATGAAGACTGCTGCATGTTTCTTTTCCCAAGCCAGAACAAATATGCTCAAAAGCCCGAAATAATACCAACCGTCATGGTACACTTTATTGATAATTATAGGAGTAGAAATTAAATACCAAAGCGAAGCAGGACCGATTTCACGAGCAGACTGAAGCCCAATAATCTTCCAAAACAGTTGCCCGTCATACGCATACCCATACGCAATATATGCGAGTATAAAAAGCAAAAAAACTAACGTAAATTGTGCAATCATCTTAAATCTCTCGCCCTGAATAAAAAGAAGAAAAAAAATTGAGAGAAAAATAACAACGCCGGTCTCTTTCGTCCAAAATCCAAGCCCGGACAGAATTCCGAGTTGTACCATCAGGGGTGTCGACACCCGTTTCTTCCACCCGCTATAAATAGTAAGTGCAGCAAGGAAGAATGTAGTCAAAATATTTTCGGAGACAGCTACCCTGTGACTTACTGCAAAAAGCGGGGAAACTGAATAAATTGCAAGTGACCAAAGTCCAACTCTACTGCCATAGAGGTTTTTTGCCAGCATATAGAGTAACACCGCAGACACCATTGAAAAGAGAATCGGAATTATCCGTATAGTTGAGAGCTTCACTTTGGCAAATGTTTCTTCCCCCCTGATTCGACTCCAGCCACCAATAATAAGACCTGCAAGTGGTGGGTGATCAAAATATGGAGTTACCATCGGGAATAGTGTGCCATCAATATTCATATCTTGGCGGTCCGTATATTCCCCAAAATATGACCAGGACGTAGGAATTCCATTCTCCATTAAACTTAAACCCAAAAATGCATACGTGTATTCGTCACTGGTTGCGCCTCTCTGCGGATAAACGGAATAGTTATGAAACCGAAGAAATAGTGCGGCGAAGAGTATGATAATAAGTAGAAATGTTTTATTCATCAATGCTTCAATATTTTGTTCCTGTCTATTTTCTTTTCTTTATAATAGAGTGCATTCAAAGTTAAATAGAAAAGCTTATAAACCGCATGTGAAAAGGTTACGAGTACGCTTTTCTTGTGAATTTTGGCCGGATTGTAAACATATTGGTATTTTTCACCTTCCGGCTTCTCAATCCGAAAATCAATACTGTCCTTCCAGTAATAGCAAATAAATCCGGCATTGATATTTTTCATGAATAGATATTGCATCAAAGATGAATAGAAATATTTACTGCCGAAATTCTCCATGGATCTAAGAAAAAAATTTTTCTCTTTCCCTTTTCTTTTAAATATAAGAGTCTTTCCATCTGTTTCACAAAACCAAAGGTGGGGCGGGAATGGGGCTAAAGCATCAAGAATGGCTCTCGGGACTTCGATATAGCCTCGTTTTCCCACCCTGGTAATTTCAGCAATTGCGCGGTCTGGGTGCTCGACGTGCTCCAGCAAGTGTGAACAAAAGACAAAATCAAACGATTTATCGGCAAACGGTAGTTTTTCGACGTTTGCGTTAATAAAGATCTTTCTTTTATCGTAAACCATCTCCCCACTGAATCGCTGTTGGTCATCTTCCGTATATAAATCGACAAATACATCAGCTCTCCAAAACGGTTTATCTCCTGAACCTATATCAAGTACAAGGTCGTCAGGTTTAATGTTTAAAAGAAAAACTTTTCTGCGAAAAAAGGATAGAACCGCGAGATAATATTTAA
>Ga0209541_10000872_pt1 | contig 59886 bp, 44 predicted proteins | sample RifCSPlowO2_01_FD_184027 | JGI IMG/M metagenome (GOLD analysis project Ga0209541, IMG submission 184027) | Groundwater microbial communities from Rifle, Colorado - Rifle CSP2_plank lowO2_0.1 (SPAdes) (version 2) | ecosystem: Environmental > Aquatic > Deep subsurface > Groundwater | place... | reverse complement strand
TGTAGTTATTATTCCGCTTGTGTTTACTTTTCGAATTCTTTGATTGCTTGTATCAGCTATATATATGTTTCCAGACGAATCAACAGCCACATCGCTTGGATAATACAGATTAGCGTTTGTTGCTGCACCACCATCACCTGCAGAACCAGGAATGCCATTTCCTGCAATTGTAGTTATTATTCCGCTTGTGTTTACTTTTCGAATTCTTTGATTGTTTGTATCAGCTATATATATGTTTCCAGACGAATCAACAGCCACGCCCCGAGGATTATAAAAATAGGCATTGACAGCTGCTCCGCCATCGCCTGAGAAACCATATACTCCAGTACCTGCAATTGTAGTTATTATTCCGCTTGTGTTTACTTTTCGAATTCTTTGATTATATGTATCAGCTATATATATGTTTCCAGACGAATCAACAGCCACGTCACCTGGCGATCTTATACTTGCGTTCGTCGCAGCGCCTCCGTCACCAAGTAAACTTGGATTACTTTTACCGGCAAAATTATTGATTGTTGGGGGTGGGGGTCTTTGAGTAGTTGCATATACATACAAAGTATTGCCTGCAACATCATAATGAGAAACAGTAATGGTATATGTTCCATACGGTCCACCTGATATTGAAAAATTATTATTCCAAGTCCCAGATAAAGAACAATATTGATTAGTAAAAGTGGTATTATATGAACCGCTCGTTATTGAAACATTTATATTCCATTTAGATTTTTCTGTACATGTTCCGGACAAACTTATATTAGTGTTCGGATACATAACCGGATTCGTGTAGTTTGGATTGATTGTTATGGTTGGAGAAACCGTATCTTTTATAGTGGTTATTGACGCTGACGTAAAGGAATTTCCCGCTTTATCGCTTATAACTGCTGTTATAGAAATGTTTCCGTCGCTATAACCTGCTAAAGAATATGTACCTGCCCATGTACCGCTTGTATTAGCACTGCATGTTGGAGCAACACCGCTTACAACTGATACATTAGTCCCGTTAAACCGCACCTGAACAGGATTAGAAACAGTACCGCTTGTCGCGTCGCTGCATGTACCCGAAACCGTAAAGCTTGTATAATTAGACGCATTTTTATAGCTGTTATTAACAGGTGCAGTAACTGCGATCGCGGGAACACCTGTATCAATTGTTATTGATTGAGTGTTAAGAACAGAAATATTTCCTGCCCCGTCTCGGTACCATGCCCGAATGGTTTTTGCGCCATCAGAAGTAAAAATATAGGGAATATCAACGGGATAGGCTGTTTGATCTCTCCAACAATTATTATTTGTCGAACCTAAATTACCGGCAGCGCACGTTATAGCTGTAAGAGACGGGGTAGTAGACGATGTTTCAGAGACATAATACCTGATTACTCCAACATTATCCTCTGCTGCTAAATCTAGAGATATTGTCCTGAAAGTAGAGTATCCGGTATTTCCTCCGCCGGGAGTTAAACTAACAGACGTCCTAACAGGAGCAATAGTATCAACATCGGGTGCTGTATTATATTCATTTGTTACTTGAGCAGAGGTTAATGCCCTATTCCACATTTTTACCTCGTCAATTTTTCCTCCGAAGGTAAATCCGGAAGGATTACCCCCGTACAAACCGTCCCAGCCCGGACCATACGGATACAGAGTACCAATGCTCAATGGAGTATTGCTATCACCCGACGAAGGGTTCCAAGATGTGATAGGATTGATACCTGATATATTAAGTGCTCCATCGATATAAATCTTCATGTTCCCAAAATAATCAACGCTTACGGTAACAAGATGCCAGGAATTTGTAGAAACAGTCGTAGCGCTTGTTAAACAATATTCTGTACTGCTCCCGTACAGACAAAAAGCAATGTTATTTCCATAAACTAACCGGTAATTGTATTGTCCAGACCCGTTCCACGGTTTTGAAATAATATGTCCTGTGGTTGTAGGGTATATCCAGGCAGAAAGCGTCATAAATCCGCCGGTATATTTTAAAGAAGGCACGGAAGCAACTTCTACATAGCTATTTGAGCCGTTTAAATTAAGTCCCCACGAAGATTTACCCGGTACCCAAGGTGGATTATTTATTAATGTCCCTGCATAACTATTTCCTGAAGAATCAGAAGCAGCAGCGCCTGTCCCTTCATTAAATTTCCACCATGCAATAGGACCTTGAGCTGCCGTAGCACTATAATATGAAGCAACCTCCAAAGCACTCAACGGACGTAAAAAGATTTTTAACTCATCAACTTTCCCAATATTTTGGCCACCGCCCTGGTAATTACCGATATACCGCAAATCACCATTAGATTTAAAATTCGTAGAACCAAAATAAATACCGTCCAGATAAAATGTCGTGGTACCCCCTGTTGCTACTGCGACAATATGATGCCACCCAATCGGCGGATTCATAAGTCCTGCGGAATGAAACCCTGTACCTGTTTTATTGTCATATACTCCAATATTTCCGGATGAATCAAAAATAACCTGATGGTCAAAATTAGGCCCTCGGGTAAGCGTTCTCCAACCTCCTGTTGTTGATGGTAAAGGAAAGTTAATCCAAGCAGAAATTGTATAATCATAACCATTAAGATCAATATTACTTGATAAAGAAACATATTGATTAGAAGAACCAACCTTAATCGCGTTGTTTGTGTTTCCGCTAACCCATGTTGGCCCGTTTACTAAAGTCGCGTTATTAGCATTATTAGAAGAATCAGCTGCTGTCGCACCGGTTGTCTCGTCAAACTTCCAGTAACCAACCAGACTGTTAAACTCATCAAAAACTTCTGTGCTTGCGAGTGCCCTGTTGTAGATTTTTATATCATCCAGCCCGCCGGAATAATATCCTCCGTCTCCTACAACGCCAAAATATACTCCATGACTTAAGTCCCATAAAAGGGAAGTGCCGTATAAAGTTCCACTGCCAACTTGTGAACCATTAACATAAATTGTATAACCAGTTAAACTTACAACATACGTAACATGCGACCAGGAAGTAGATGGAAGAGAAACAGACGCGTCTGCAGAAGTTGCAACCCATGTTGAACCGGTACCAATATCAGCATGCAATTTGTCAGTATACACCTGCATATCAAATCCAAAATCATTCGGAATTCTCGTTGAAATTGCTCCCTGCCAGTTACCGGTTGAACTTACGCTTGCAAAGCTTATTGATGGCTTTACCCAGGCAGAAACAGTAAAGGGAGCGCTAACTTTTCCTGCTGGATTTGTCCTGACAAAAGAATTCATGCCATTGAAAGTCAAACTCCCGGCTTTTATACCGCTTGACCACGCGGGTGAGTTATATAAAGTTCCGGTATAACTTCTGCCTGAAGAATCAGTAGTTGTTGAACCGCTACCATCGTCTAATTTCCACCAGCCAACCGGAGCAGTCTGAGTAGGAATTGGCGTTGGAGCAGGGACAACAGCAGGCGGAGGAGCAGAAATATACAACGTTGAAACCTCTGCCGAAGAAAGCGCTCGGTTGTATATTTTTGCCTCGTCAATTGTAATATCCGGACTTTGTGAATACCTGGGTCTAAATACCATGGTATTTGTTCCAATGTCGCATACGGCAACACTCGTTTGAGTCGCAGAAGCTACATTTGTCCCGTCAAAATATCCTTTTAATGAATTTCCGTCATACGTAACTGTTGCCATATGCCAGGTATTGTCTAAAATATTATTTGCTAGTGTGGTTGAAGTATATCGTGATCCGTCACATGGCGACTGTCCCCACTCAAAATAAAGTTTGCTTGAATTGTTTATTTTATTAGGCAACAGCTCGTATCGCAATCCATACCCTTTATGCGTATCTCCTCCTTTATTCGCCATTAAAACCGGCCAACGGTAAAATGTCTGATCGGTGTACAGCGAACCGGCTTTAAACCACAGATTATACGTAAAAGAGTATTTGGTGTTAAACAGTTGAGTAGATGGAGTATTGCCGGAAACAGTGTCCGAATTGGTGATAACACAATTAGAATTATTTATGCACCCCGGAGTCCACGTATATCCGTTTAATGTCAACGCATTTCCATAACCGGACGAATCATCAACAGAAAAACCCGTGCCTTCGTCGAATTTCCAACTGCCAATTGGACTATCATGAACTGTAGAAAGAAACTCGTTAAAAATCTCATTGTCTGTAAATGCGCGCTTATAGATTTTTACCTCATCAATTATTCCGTTAAAGCATTGTGATCCAAGCAGTAAGCATCCGATTCGCAAACTGGACGAGGAATATCCGATTGTGCCGGTTTTAGCCAAAGATAACTCCAGGGAACCATTGACAAATATTTTTAAATTTGCCCCGTCATACGTCCCCGCGACATGGGTCCAGACTGCTGCGACTGTTGAAATACTGCTCACACAGGACTGTGAAGAAGCTGTTGCGTTACTAATACAAAAAGTATATGTTCCGCCAGATCCAATTCCAATGACATAGGAATTAAATGGGTCAGTCAGCTCACTAAATCGCTTGGTAACAATACCAACATTGCTTTGGCCTAAAGCCAAAGGTTTTACCCAAGCTTCCACAGTAATGGCTTTTGGGATATCTAAAACAGTATTATCAGCAACATTAATATAACTATTGCTGCCGTTGAATTGCAAAGCGCCATTTACAGCTCCCGCTGTCCAAGAAGGAGAATTTACCAAAGTCCCTGTATTATTATTCCCAGTGGAATCAGACGCAGATGTACCCGCACCGTCGTCAAGCCTTAAGTACGCTACCTGGCTTGAATATTCCGTGGCAATTTCAGCGCCGGATAAAACTCGATCATATATTTTAACTTCGTCAATTATGCCGTTAAAATATTGCCCTCCGGGGTCTCTAAGATATCCAATCGAACTAACTGTTGAGGTATAACCAATTGCCTGATTCCAGGTTATACTTGTGTCAAGAACACCGTTAATATAGAGTTTTTTTATACTCCCATCAAAAGTGCCCACAACATAATACCAGGTATTATTTGCTAAAATCGCGTTACTTTCCAAACTGTTTTTTACGCCGGTATCAGTGCTTGTAAACCACTTTATTTTATTATTAACAGTATCGGAAATACCCAATCCCCATCCCCGTGTTACGCCTCCCGGTTGGGTATAATTATCCACAAATATTCTTGAGACTTGATTCGCAGACACATTTACCCAGGCAGCAACAGTAATTTTGCTAACGTTTAAGCTTGCATTCCAAACCTGGACTCCGGCATTTGTCCCATTAAGTTGCAGCGCTCCGTTTACTTTTCCTGCAGTCATCCACGTGGGAGAACCAATAAGCGTACCATTGTTGCCAAGCCCTGTCGCGTCAGCAGCTGTCGTACCGCTTCCTTCGTCAAATTTGTAGTACGCAATCGGAGAAAGCTTATCTCCAATTCTGACATTATCTAGGTACCATCCTTCAAATGAATTATTATACGGGTCAATGGTATCAAACCAAAATCTGATTTGAATTGTTTGGCCGGAATACGAAGAGAGGTCAACTTTTATCTTTTGCCAAGATCCAGATGATGTTGAAATAGTATAGATAGTACTCCAAATTAGTCCGCCATTTGTGGTAATTTCTACTCGTTTCGTGTCTTTTGTGCTGTCAGATTCTGTCTGATACCAGCTGTTAAAGCTTAATTCCTGGTCTACTTTTCCGGTCAGATCAATTTTAGACGAGACAAGATATCCGGAATTCCTGGTGGCTACATTAAATATTCCCCCAGTTGTAGCATAATTTCCGCTTGATTCTTGTCCATACCAAAAACTGCGAGCAGAACTGACTGATTTTCTGCTTGTCAAATGCCAAAGCCCGGCGCCATACGGCCCGTCAACCGGAGTAAACCCATTATCACTGGAATCAAAATTTGCCACAAACTCAGTGTCATACGTTAGTATTGTGCCAGTAGGAACAGAAGTTGGCGTAGGAAATACGTAGGGAGTAGGTGTTGACCGAACTACTGGTGTTGGAGTAGGGGAAACCGGACCAGCTGTTGGCGAGGGGCCGGCAGTAGGAGTTGGAACCGGCGTTGAAGTAACATTTACTCCGGGCGTAACTGCCCGAGCCGAAGTAGTGGATTTGGTAGAATCCGAAAGACACGAAGAAAGTTTTACATTGTGGCAAAACGCGTTTCCAGCTTGACATTTATTGTCAGTCCAGAAAACCGTTACGGTAACTTTTGTGGCATTGACACAAGGTGCAACCCCGTATTCTGTTACAATGCTTCTTTTTAAACCATCCGAACTTGCAAGACATAATGAGGTATTTGCCGCAGTTGAAAGAGATGATCGTAAATCATCTGTTTTATTCATGCAAAAAGTTTTTAAGACATTTGGCGTTGGCTCCGGCAGTATATTCGTAGAAAAAGCATCCCAATCAGAATCTCTTAATTGTCTGATTTGTTCCATTCCCTGCTGGGCATACGCGGTTGCCTGATTTTGGCTTTTTGAAGAAAGGGAATTAGTAAGTCCGGATAAAATTGCATTTGAAATAGCTGTTAATACAATTCCTGAAACACTCAAAGCAACCAAGACTTCAATGAGAGTTTGTCCTTTTTGGAAATTTGAAATTTGAAATTTGAAATTTGAAATTTTTATTTGCATCGCTTTAATTCACAATTATTCTTCCATTTGCATACACGGTTACTGTTTTATGGATCGAGCTGTTTTCCGAGCTATTGAGTGTAATTATATATCCGCTATCTATATTAATATTTGTTACGCCAACAGTAACGGTTACAAGTCCTGTGAGCACGTTAAAAAAAATTGTTGCAGAAGCTGCAGAGTTAGGAAGGGAAAAAGAAATATTTAAAGGAAGTGTTTTTGACGCACTGTCGACTGTTCCATCTGCGCATTTAGCCAAAGTCTGAAAGGCTGTAGAACTTGAAATATATACTTGATAACCATTTAAGTCACTTGAATTACATGCACCTGAATCTGGTTTTACTTGAGAAAGCGCGCGTGATTTGGCTGTTTGCAAAACAGTAGCAAAATCAAGTGAAGCTGAATTTAATTTTTGTACTCTGCTGTATTGCATATATCCTGCGATTCCAACTGTTGAAATAATCGACGCAAACGCCAAGACAACAACTAACTCAATCAACGTAAACCCCTGTTCTGTCATTGCGATCCTGAGCTTGTCGAAGGAGAAGCAATCTCTGAGATTGCTTCGTCCTCCACTCTTCTCCAGGTATCGTCTGGAACCTGGCTTCGTTCTGAGTCCTCGCAATGACCATTTTGAATTTTGCATTTTGAAATTTGAAGTTTTTTTCACGGTGGTGTAAGTGTATACGACCAATCAGTTGTAACGCCTGTACATTTTGAAGTATCATTTGGAGTGTCTTTTTGAGAATCATTATAATTCTCAAGACAACCTTGCAATGAATACAAACCTGACGTAAGCGTATATGTATATACATATTCTCCTGTGTTTAATGGATCGCAAGGAATTTTTTGCATGTATACTGTTGAAGTATCGGGAGGAGGAGATGTGAGAGCACTTCCGCACGCGGGTATACTCCCCGGGTACGAACCCTGGTCCGATCGATATATTTCAAGCGCTGACTGGATTTGCCTTAAGTCAGATTTCCGCTGGCTGTCTCTTGCCCTTTGTCTGACTCCGACAAAATTAGACATCAAAAGCGAAGCAAGAACCCCAATAATGGTAATAACAATAAGAAGTTCTATAAGTGTAAAACCTTGTCTTGTTGTCATTGACCATTTTGAATTTTGCATTTTGAATTGATTAAGGTGATGAATTCGGACTTGATACTCCGTAATTACAAATATTACTTCCTCCGCAATTTACAGGAGCACCGCCGCACTTACTTCCATCAACAGGATTACATGCTTGTAGATCTTTATTACCCCCCGCCCTCTCTAAAGACGCATATAATTTGTATGATTGATTATCACCTTCGGAAACATACATGTAGGATCTGCCGGCATCCGGATCTGCCGCAAGCTTTTGAATATACGGACTGAAATTATCTCCCCAATTAAGCGTTGAACCAGTTTGGCTTACTATTTTATTAACACTAGCATAAGGATACCTATTAAAATCCTGGTAAAATTGCTCTAATGCCTTTTGAATCTGACCTAAATCATGTTTTCTCCTTGCGTCATTTGTTTTTCGAATTTGTTCTAAGGGATTCATTAACGATAGTAATCCTGTAGCAAGAACTGCGATAATTGCGATAACTACCAAAAGCTCAATAAGCGTAAATCCCTGCTGTATCATCGCGATCCTTCTTACGTCATTGCGAGCGATAACGAAGCAATCTCTTTTGATAAGATTGCTTCGTCTCCTTCGACTGTCGCTCAGGATTCCTCGCAATGACAATTTTAAATTTTTCATTTTGAATTTTGAATTTCCTAAAAAAGTCTAAAAATCATAATCATCTTATCTCCAAAAAACATACTAACCATCGTCCCAATCACCAGAAAGGGACCAAAGGGGATCGTGCTTTTTAATTTTTTCTTTCCCCCTATGAGTAATATGATAGATATACATGCTCCTGTCAAGAAGGCTATGTAAAGAGCAATTAGTATTTTTGGAAAACCCAAAAAAAGCCCCATAAAAAATGCAAATTTTACATCCCCAAATCCCATACCTTTACCTTTTGTAAAAACAAATAATAGGAGAAAAAATAAAAAAGAACCAATCCCCGACATCATCCTGGTAAGGTCGCCCAAGCGACCGCATCCAGGATCAAACGGATTCTGGACAGAGAGCTCAGCTCTCACAAACCGGAATGACGGGTATGGACAAACCGGAATGACGGTTCCGATTAACGTTATAACGATAAGTGGAAAAAGTATCTTATCCGGTATAATTCCATACTTTAAATCAGCAAAGAAGATAACTATGAGAGACGAAATAGTAAATAAATAATACGACATCAAAAAAATTTGCCTAATACTTAATACTTGATACGTAATACTTTCTATTGGTAAAAACAAAGATGTGGTCACAAACATAACCCCCGTCACCAGTTCTACAACCGGATAATAATAGGAAAGGGAAGTATGACAGTATCTGCACTTACCCCAAAGTTGAACATAGGAAAAAAGGGGAATAAGATCGTACCACTTTAAAACTTTTTTACACGACTCACAATACGATCTTCCTTTGATTATTGTTTGTTCCCTGGGAATCCTGTCAATTAATACATGCAAAAAAGACCCGACACAAATCCCGAGGATAAAAAGAAGAAATAAAACAACCATAAAACAAGTATACTCTAAAAATAATTGTCATTGCGAGGAGTGAAACAACGAAGCAATCTAAGTGTCATTCTGAACTCATTTCAGAATCTTTCAGCATCCTTATGGACAAGAAGTGGTATCTGTTGCAACTTGGCAAGATTTATTGGTAGCTGTTTCGTATCTTTGAACCGGAGTGGATGTATATAATTTTGCCTTTAAGTTAGAAGTTATAACAACACTGGTGCATGGTGTTGCTCCGGATCCGCCTGTACATCCTGCCGGGGAAACAACATAGCTATACGTATATCCTGACGGAGCGGTTGGGGCAACTTTTAGTTCTCCCCCACTCACTAACTCTGCAATACTCGCTGGATAATTACCATTATGTCTGGTTGCAAAAGCCTCGCTGGATCTTCCCAGCGCGCCTATATCATTTTGTACTTTTGAATCATTTGCAGCATTTACTTTGTCAACCGGATCTATTAAAACAAGAACACCCGAAGCAAGAACTGCGAGAACTGCGATGACAACCAAAAGTTCGATGAGTGTGAACCCCTTCGATTTACTCAGGGCAAGACCCTTTTGAATTTGAGCAGATAATTTCATATAATTAATTTGGTATAATCAAGAATAAACATATTTAGTACCCCTTGTCAATACCCAAAAATTGATTTTGATGAAAAAACAATTTTTAAATTTTCTCCCGCTTTTTGTACTTATAATTTTAATCATAGTATTTTTTTTCCGGTTATTCTATCCGCACTTATCCGTTTTTGTCACACCTGATTATGGAGAAAGCGATCTGCTGGATGGACACTACCCATTAAGATTTTTATTTTATTCATCACTTAAGGAAAACGGTATTGGTCTTTGGACAAGATTAGCAGGAAACGGATATCCAATGTTTGCCCAAGGAGAAATGGGATCGCTGTTTTTACCCAATCTGATTCTTTTTAAATTCCTTCCTTTTTTTTGGGCAATAAACTTGGTATTTATTTTGGCATTTTTTACTGCAGGAATAGGCACTTATCTTTTTGCAAAAGAAAATGGACTTAAAAAATATCCAGCCCTCTTTTCTTCTGTAATTTTTACATTTTCAGGATTTTTAATAGCTCATATTTCCCACCCAAGCGTTATACAAAGCGCGTCTCTTTTACCTTTGGAACTTTATACAGTTGAAAGATTTTTAAAAAAATTAACCTTTAAAAACGGACTTATTGTCTCTTTGATTATTTCCCAACAAATGTTTGTCGGCCATCAGGAAATTACAACATATTCTTTAATAACTATTTTTTTGTATGTTTTTGTCAGAAGTTGGACAAACAAAATTCCATTAAAAACATTCTTTAACATAACAATAGGATTGATGCTTACCATTGCCTGTTCTATTTTTCTCTCAGCAGCAACCCTTTTGCCTTCATACGAATTATTTGATCAAACACAAGGCACTGGTATAAACCTTGGAAGATTTCCATATTTGTTAAAGCATCTTCTCATGTTTGTTTTTCCTTTCTTTCTCGGTTCTCCCCAAAACGGCACATATCCCGGGCCGATTGAAATTGAAGGAATCTTTTGGGAGAACACAGGATATGTGGGCCTACTACCAATAATTCTTTTAATCTGCTCTTTATTTTTTACAAAACAAAAACATGTTAAACTTTTTTTACTTCTTACTTTCTCAACTCTTATCCTTGCATTGGGAAGATACTCGCCCTTTTCTTTTATGTATACTATTCCTCCTCTTGCTTATTTTCGAGTACCCAACAGGTTTCTTATGAGCGTTGATGTCTCTCTTGCGCTTCTTTCGGGGTTTATGATTACTCAACTTTTTAAAAAACTTTCTCTAAAACAAGACACACAAATGATTATAATTTGTATATTAATTTGTCTTCAGTTTGTAAATATTTCATATTATTTTCTTTTTTATCATCCTGTAGGACCAGTAAGCAAATGGATGGATCAACCAAAGACAGTTTCATTTTTAAAAAATGAAAGTGAAAAGCATCGCATATATACACTTGATGATTTTGAGGGATGGAACAATATATTCTTAAAAGAAGGTTGGAAGCATAAGGATGCATTTATTCCATTTATGGCAAGTCTTCCTGTATATTCAAATCTTTTATATGATATCCCAAAAAGTAATTATAACTTTAAATTCATTCCAGTAAGGGTACGATTTTTGCATACTTTAATCGAACAAAATTTCTTCGACAGCGCCTCTAATACTTTTTCACTACATGCCCTGAAGCTTTTTGGCATGAATAACGTAAAGTTCATTACTGCACCGGATAATATAAAAATTAACAACCTTACTGATTTTACGAAAATACAAAACTATGTAATATATAAAAATCCATATTTTAAAAATCGCGCAAGATTTGCTTCTTCTTATAAAATGTTTGAAGATATAGAGGATATTAAAGAGTACATACAAACTGAAGATTACGACCCGGAAAAAGAAGAACTGATTGAAAGCTCATCTGCATTACGTCAATCAAACATTTGTACAGCATGCAAAAATGTGATCGAATGGATAAATGATAAAGATCAAAAAATTGAATTAAAAACATTTTCAGATGCTAACCAGATTCTTGTTTTAGCAGATACTTATTATCCAGGTTGGAAAGCGTACGTTGATAACAAAGAAACAAAAATATTTCCAGCTAACATAGTTCAGAGAGCAATAATTGTCCCAAAAGGCAAACATATAATTACGTTTTTGTACGATCCCGATAGTTTCAGATGGGGAAGTATTGTTTCCTTATTTGGGTATGGATTAGTATTATTTTTACTTTTCAAACCGCTGTTCAATATCTTTTACCGCCTCATCAATGTCATCGGAAAATAATACAGTGAAGGCTTTTTTTAAATCTTTTTTTATTTTTTTATCATAATTACAATTTTTATACGCATTGTATAAATAGAGATAATATTTTTCTTCCCTGGGAGAATTTTCAATTGCTTTCTTAAAATTTTTCACAGACTTCCTGCAATCATGTAATGCAACAAGTTGAGTATATCCCAGTTCTAAATATGCATTTGAGTTTTTCTTATTTATAGAAAGTGCTTTATGAAAATATTCAATTGCTTTCTTTGTATTTTTGAATTGCCTATTTAAAAACACTCCAATATTAAGATGGACATTCGAATACGTTACCTGAATATCCGAAAGCGCCAATTTTCCATTGGCAATTTCTAAAGGAGGATGTATGTCTTTTAAATTTCTATCTACGATTTGTGTATACTTTTCTTCTGAAGGAATAGAATTTTTATCAATGAGTTTATAAACAAAACCAATCGGAAGCCATTCAGCTCCGGCTGTGGCAATCTCTGGCGGATCAATTGCAAAAACGTCTTTTTTTTTGTGGATTTCCCATAAAACATTTCCAAACGTATTTTTTAAGTTTGGATTATTTCTTTCGAATTCTTTTCTTTCCTTATCAAAAAAATAATTTCCGCCGGCACTTACATGTATAGATAGTTCTGGAACAATGATTTCCACATCAGATCTTTTCCCCAAAGCATAGTGATAATACCAACTATTAAAAGCAACCGTATCTCCTGCTAGTGCAAGTGCTGAATTCTGAGATATATTTGAAAAAATATCACGTGCCAGATTCTCTCCAACTTTAATACGAGAAAAATCAGTTCTGGAAAAATTTATTTTAAAAAGTAGTATTGGAACAATAAAAAAAGGTAAAATCGCAAGCCGCGAAGAAAACTTATTTAAAAAAACTCTTTTAAAAAAAATTTGAATTCTCATAAATCCATAGGGTAAAAAAAAGAAAAATAATGCTAAAGATTGCAGGTAAAATCTTTCAACTGTTCCAAGTGAAAATTTATCTAATATCGGAAAACCAGCATACATTGAAAAAGCCGGACCTGCAATAAAAATTGCCAAAATAATAGCTATACATTCTCTTCTATTTTTTACAAACAAATGCCAAATACCTACAATAATAAGACAGAAAACAGGAATGGTAAGGGACGATACTATTTTAATCACATAATGTTTTAAAAAATATAATCTGTCATAAAACGACAAATATTCAAATGCACCAGCATAAAAAGTACCATATACTTTACGGGTAACAAGATTTATAAAATTGTTGACAGTCACGTCTCCTAACCAGTTAATTGCAGGTTTTGTGTATCCGGAAATTGGTATATAAATATATGGAAGCAATCCCAAGAAAAACAGCAAAATTACTCCTATGTATTTTTTGTCTTTTAGTAATATATTTTTCCTTTTAAGAATCAGATAAAAGATGGCTGGGAACAAAAGAAGAATTGTATGATGATGCGACAGAGATAATCCTAAAAAAAAAGCAAGACCATAGAGATACTTTTTCTTTTTTTCTTCATAAAAAAGTATTGCTAAATAAAAAAGCAACACCGTAAACAATGTATTAAGGGTAAATACTTCAGCAATTTCTGAGTAAAACCAAAATAAGAATGAGAATACAAGAATTAGGGAAGTTAGAAGTGAAACCAAAATACTTTTACTCACCCGAAAAGAATATCTATAAATAATAAAAATGCTTCCAAGAGACGACAATACAGATAATAATCCAACTTTAAAAGCAGGTGTAGAAACAAAAGGTAATCGAGTCAAAAGAAAACCTAAAAAAGTAAAAAGAGGATAACCTGGGGGATGGGGTATACCAAATACAGTGGCAGCAGTTATAAGGTCTCCACTGTCACCTGCATACACGTCAGAAGAAAGATTTCGAATATACAAAAAACCTACGGAAAACAATAACAGCAGTAAAATTAAAGTATGGAAAAAATTCCTTTTAAAAACTAATTTCATAAAGGAGAAGTTACATTATAGTATAGTTAGGAACTATTAAGGAAGAACGGAGGAAATTATGGACAGGCTAACGAGAATGTGCCAATCCTACATGGTGCTTTTCCAGTATCAGCTTCATATCTGAAAAAGCTTGAGCTTACGACGCTTGTATATCTTTTTGATCTATATGGTCCACCTACTGCAAATGAGGAACATGTTGATCCTGCAACGCACCCAGTAGGTGATACTATTACAGTATATGCTGTACCATAAGAAGCAGTAGGGGGTACGGGCACTATTCTTAATTCTCCGGCTGTAACTAGGTCGCTTAGTGCTACCGGATAAAAACCTTGGTGTGTAACAGAATATGCTGCTGCTGCCCTTCCGATAGCTCCGACATCATTTTCTACTTTCGAATCATTTGCCTGGGCGATTTTATCGACTGGGTCGATGAGGACGAGGACTCCGGTTGCGAGAACTGCGAGAACGGCAATAACAACCAAAAGTTCTATAAGCGTGAACCCCTTCTGTAGTTTTGATAATTTCATGTATTTATTTTAAAGTATACACAGATTTTTTTTCTCTTGTCAATACCCCAAAATAGCCTCAAAAATTCTATTTTACTGCCGAAAGCAATCCGTAAATCGGAGTAATGATGCCAAAAATTAAAAATGCTATACCAATTCCTAAAATAATTAAAATAAATGGTTCTAAAGCAGTGGTAAGCGTATGAACTAATTCATCTACTTCTCTTTCAAAATATTCAGACACTTTCATTAAAGACTCATCTAATTTTCCTGTTTCTTCTCCGATTTTTGCCATTTGGACTAAAACCGGAGGAAATAGGGGAGAAGCTCCCATTGCTTCTCCAACTTGCACCCCTCTTTCTACCTGATGACTAATTTGTATAATGGCGTTTTTGTACAACACATTTGACGCGGTATCTGCTGTTTTTGTCAACGATTCAACGATAGAGGTACCGGCCCCAACCATAAGCCCAAAGGTTCTGGCAAATTCAGCCAGAGTTGTTTGCTTAAGAATTTTGCCAAACACAGGTAGTTCGAGCAAAAACCCGTCACGCACAAGCCTTCCCGATTCTGTGTGTACCCAGCGAAAATAGGAAATATATAATAAAAAACTTAATCCAAGGATAATCGGCCAGCCAAACAGAAAAAAATTAGATATTTCAATAATTGCCTTTGTAATAAATGGCAGTTCTACATTGAGATTTTTATAAAGACCGGCAAGCTGCGGAACAACCAATACCATCATAATAATGAATACAACAACCATCATAATAACAACAATAATAGGGTACAAAAGCGCCCCTCTGACCTCACTCTGAAGCTTTTGTTGTTTTTCTAAGTTTTCGGAAAGTCTTAATAAGACTTTGTCCAAAAGACCCGAAGTCTCTGCTGCTTTCATCAAAGATACGTATATGGAAGAAAATACTTCTGGGTGCTTGGCAATTGCCGACGACAAAGGCTTTCCATCCTCGATTTCCGTAATCAAGTCACTAATTACTTCCCGCATAACACGATTTGCAGTCTGTTCTTTTAAAATTCTGAGAGCCTCCATAAGAGTCAAACCCGACACAAGAATAGAAGAAAGCTGTCTGGTAAAAAAAACCAAATCGGAAAATTTGACATCCTGCAAAAAAGGCAATAGTCGAATAATCTCTTTTTCCCTCAAAACCGTAATCTTAACAGGATAAATCTTTTGACTTTTTAAATACGAGGCAGCTTGTGTTTTATCTTTTGCTTCGATTACTCCTTCTATTTTTTTTCCGTCAATGGTTTTTGCGCTGTAGGACAGTTTCATAAGTTTTAAGCAACAAGACGGAGAAACTCCTGTTCGTGCAGAGCATACGTTTTTGCCACATCCAAATTGACGGCGCCGGACAAAACAAGAGAGGCAAGCGAAGCATCCATGGTAATCATTCCCACATCTTGAGACGTTTGAATTATCGAGTCGATAAGATGTGTCTTTGCCTCCCGAATATTATTCGCAACAGCTGGAGTTCCAATCAAAATCTCTGCTGCTGGAATCCTTCCGCCATTAATTTTAGGAAGCAGTCTTTTTGAAATAATTCCTTTTAAAGTCGCAGCAAGCTGGATTCTAATTTGTGACTGTTGATGCGATGGAAAAGAATCAACTATTCTATTAATACTATCTGCTGCGGAATTTGTATGAAGCGTCGAAAAAACCAGATGTCCTGTTTCGGCAATTGTAATTGCAGCTGCCATTGTCTCCGGATCTCTCATTTCGCCGACTAAAACAACATCCGGGTCTTCCCGTAAAGCAGATTTTAATGCCAAAGCCCATGAATGAGTATCGATTGTCATTTCTCGTTGTGAAAAAACTCCCTTACCTTTAGGATATATATACTCAATCGGGTCTTCTATGGTTAAAATGTGTTCGGACCGACTCGTATTAATTTCTTGTAAAATTGCAGCAAGGGCGGTTGATTTACCATGTCCTGTGGGCCCGGTTACTAATACAAATCCCTGTTTGAGATTAGCAAAGGTGTGCAATATTGGTGGTAATCCAAGTTCTTCAATCGAACGAATCTTTGGTTGTAGATACCGAAAAGCAACAGCCAGACCTCCTTTTTGGTAGTACGCGTTAATTCGAAATCTTCCTATAATTTCTTGTCTTTCGGTCAAACTGAGCGAGAAATCAAGTTCTTTATTGGTAATTAACAACTCTTTTTGTTCGGGAGTAAGTATTGAATAGACCATTTCCTCAAGCATTTCTTTAGTCATTGGAGGAACATTTGAAACAGGTATTAAATTTCCATCCACTCGAATAGTCGGAAGATCTCCTATTAATAGATGCAAATCAGATGCATCGTGTTTGACAGTAAATGATAATAAATCCCTAATATTCATAATTTTGAATTCTAAACTCTAAGTTTATTCCTGGGCGACTCTGAGCACTTCTTCAACTGACGTTACACCCGATAAAACCTTTAAATATCCGTCTTGTTTCATGGTAATCATGCCTTCGACAATTGCTTCTTTTTCCAAAGCAGCGCTGTCTGGGTGCTGCAAAACAAGTTGGGCAATTTTGTCTGAAACAGGCATAACTTCAAATATTCCAATTCTTCCCAAATACCCGGACCCATCGCATTCCGAGCATCCTTTTCCTTTATAAATCTTAATCGAATCTTGGGGATTTCGCGGAAATAATGGCCCCAAACTTTCTTTAATCTCTCGAAGTAAGGTTGGGGGTAGGTTATACGCTTCTTTACAAGCAGGACAAATTTGTCTGACAATTCTCTGCCCAACAAGCGCATTCATGGTGGAAGCGAGTAGAAAACTCTCTGCCCCCAGATCAAGCAGGCGGGGTAGCACGCCTGCAGCATCTGATGTATGAAGCGTTGAGAACACAAGATGGCCCGTAAGAGCAGCCTGAAGAGCAAGGTCAGTTGTTTCTTTATCTCGAATTTCTCCAACTAAAACAATATTAGGATCTTGCCTCAAAAATGCCCGAAGTCCCGAAGCAAACGTAAGACCTACGGCAGGATTGATTTGTACTTGGTTTACACCCGAAATCTGATATTCGACTGGATCCTCAAGCGACAAAATATTTACCCTCGTAGTATTAAGTCGGGAAAGAACCGAATATAAAGTAGTTGTTTTACCGCTCCCTGTGGGTCCACAGACAATAATAATTCCATGCGGACGAAGCATCATGGTCTCTAAGTTTCTTAAAGAAATTCCCACAAGGCCTAATTCGGAAAGACTTGGGATTCCGCCGGATTTTCGAAGAAGCCGCATGACGATTTTTTCCCCAAAAACAGTGGGCAAAACAGAGATACGTAAATCTGCTTCGTTGTCTCCAACCTTAAAATTAAATCTTCCGTCTTGCGGAGCTCTATGCTCGTCTATTTTAAGACCTGAAAGAATTTTAATACGAGAAACAACCGCATCCTGAACTCTTTTCGGCAGACTTAATCTGTCGTATAAAATGCCGTCTATCCTATACCTTACTCTGACCCTGTCTTCCTGAGGTTCGATATGCACGTCGGAGGCTCTGCTTGTAACGGCGTAATCTAAAATAATAGAGACTATTTTTGCAATCGGCGCATCTGAAATAATTTTTGCAATTTGAGTACTGTCAAGTGTTTTTGTTTCTTTTTCTTCTTCAGTTTCTTTTAAAGCAAGACCCACTTCTCCTACTAATTCTTGTCTATATTGGGCAAAAATGGCATTTGCCACATCTAATGGGGCAGCCGCGAAAGACTTAATATTCATACCTGTTTTTTGTCTGATAAACTGAAGAGCTTCTAAATCTACAGGACTGCTCATGGCAACAGAAAGTGTTTTTGTTTTTTCGTCGTAATTAAATGGAATAAGAGAGAATCTTTCGGCAACTGCTCGTGGAATAAGGTTTAAAACATCCGGAGAAAAAGCAGTAGATCCAAGGTTTATAAACGGCACTCCTAAAAGCTTTGCCCTGGCAGATGCAAGCTTTTCTTCAGGGACAATATTCATACTTTGAATAATAGATTCTTGAGTATTTCCCTCACTTGCGCTTTTTACTTTTACTTCTTCGTACTGGGGCTGTGTTATAAGATTTTCCGCAAGTAATACATCCGCAAGCGAATGGGGTGTTTCGCTTGATAAGTCAATAGGGACCCTTACGGGAGCTGGTATTGTGCTTTGTCCATTAGGAACAGAAACCGTATTAGGCATTACTTAAATAATACGTGAACTCTTTTACTGTTGTCAACGATGAGAACAAAAACGATTGGAATTTGGTATACTTTGTAGAAATTCAAAAGTTAAAAGGCAAAATTCAAAATTGACTAAAGTCATCCTGAATTTATTTCAGGATCATAGATGCTGAAACCGCGTCTGACGCGGTGAGGAATCCCATGGGATATCTCGCTAACGCTCGATATGACATTCGTCACTTTTTACTTTTGACCTGAACTTTTGATTTTTGATTTTTGATTTCATATGCAGAGTATCTTAGTGGTATCAAAAAGTAAAATAAAGCGGGAGGAGTATGTTAAAAATCTTTGCAATAAACTTTCAATAAGTGCTTTTGATATAACAAAAATTGAAAGCGAAACTACAATCGGCATCGAAGACGTGCGAAACATCCAAAAAAATCTCTTGCTAAAGCCTGCTACGGGAAAGTCAAAAGCGATCATTTTTAACAATGCCGACTCTCTTACGCTTCAAGCTCAAAATAGCCTTTTAAAAATCCTGGAAGAACCGCCGGATCATACGGTTATCATTTTGCAAGTATCTTCAAAACAACAAACATTGCCTACAATTCTTTCCCGATGTAAAATTTTTGAACTCAAAAATAAACCATCGGAAATATCGGATAACGAACTTACCCAATATCTTGATATCTTGCTATCTTTATTGTCTTATAATATCGGATTGAGGTTAAAACTTGCTCAAGATATTTCCAAGACAAAAGATGCAAGTTTTGCGTGGATAGAAACCATGATTCTTGTTATCAGAATAAAAATGTTTGAATTAATATCAGAAAATCCGAGCAGTCCCTTACTATCTCAATATCTCAATATCTTACTATCTTTAAGCAAGGCGTACAAAATTCTATCCAGCACCAACACCAACCCCCGCTTTACCCTAGAACACTTCTTACTAAACCTTTCTTATTAAATCACATCGTCTACCTAGTACGATACTGTATCGTCCATGCTTGACAATGTGGTATACATAGTGATTAACTATTTTATATGATAAGAAAGGTAGTCTTTGCAACAAACGAGATCTATCATATTTTTAATAGAGGTGTCGAAAAGAGACCCATTTTCGAGATTAAAAATGATTATCTTCGATTTCTCGATTTAATTAACTACTATCGATTCGCAAATTGCCCTATTAGATTTTCTCATTTCAAACGTTTAAATATAGAAGAAAAACAAAAAATGTTTAATTATCTAATAACCGAATCAGATCAACTAGTTGAAATATATACACATTGTTTAATGCCTAATCATTTTCATTTTTTATTAAAACAGGTAAAAGAAAAAGGGATTTCAAAATTTGTATCCAAGATTTTAAACGGGTATAGCCATTATTTTAATATCAGACATAAGCGTATCGGTCATCTTTTCCAGGGAAATTTTGGAGCAGTTAGAATTGAAGATGGCGAACAATTTTTACATGTTCATAGATATATTCATCTTAATCCTGTTACGGCATATCTTCTAAAATTTGAAAATTTGGAAAAATATAAATATTCATCGTATACCGAGTACCTCGGTAAAGAACAAGGTTTTTGTAATACTTCAGCAATACTTTCTAATTTTAAAAAAGTTAAAGATTACGTAGCATTTATTAGAGATCAGGTGGATTATGCTCGGCAACTGGATAAAATAAAACATTTGCTTTTAGAATAAGAGATATTACTATATCGTCTACCTAGTACGATACGGAATTGTCTAGCTGATAATATTCTTTTTGTTCGCTGAAATTCACTAAAAGTCGAAAAGTTAACTGGATATATTGAAATTAATCTGGTAAAATGGTTTAATAATCTTTTATGGCCCCACCACAATCATCAGAATATTCAGCAAAACACATTCAGGTCTTGGAAGGATTGGAACCGGTAAGAAAACGTCCGGGAATGTATATTGGCTCAACCGATATCACTGGACTCCATGAATCCTTGCGAGAAATTATCGATAATGCGGTTGACGAAGCATTAGCGGGTTTTGCAAAAAATGTCTGGATACTATTACAAAAAGACGGTAGTGCTACTGTTGCAGACGATGGAAGAGGAATTCCTGTTGACAAAATGAAGGGAGTTAATAAATCAGCCCTTGAGATTGTTATGACAAAACTCCACGCCGGAGGAAAATTCGGAGGCAGCGCATATAAAATCTCAGGCGGTCTTCATGGCGTTGGCGCATCAGTTGTAAACGCCTTATCTTCAAAAATGTGGGTAGAAGTAAGAAGGGATGGAAAAATATATAGACAAGAATATGAAAGAGGAGTACCTCTTACAGATATAACTGTGGTAAAACAATCATATCTTGATCCGGATATGGTTAATGTGTCAAACGTAACAGGAACAACCACAACGTTTTATCCGGACTTGCAAATCTTTTCTGCCACTGAGTTTGAATTCGATACCATAAAAAAGGCAATTCGGGAGAGAGCATATCTGGTACCAAACCTGTATTTCCACTTATACGATTTAAGGGACGAACAATCAAAAGAAGTACATTACTACTTCGAAGGCGGAATAAAATCACTCGTTGAAAAAATCAACGAAAACAAAGCTTCAATTCACGAAACCATTTTTATTAAAAAACATGAAGGAAGCGTGGAGGTCGAAGCTGCCTTGGCATATAACGAAGGCTACACGGAAAATGTAGAAAGTTATGTAAACGTTATTAATACTATAAATGGAGGCACTCATTTGACCGGGTTTAGAACTGCGTTAACCAGGGCAATAAATGATTACGGGAAAAAAATAGGCAGTTTTAAAGACGACGAAGACTCAATCGCGGGAGATGACACCAGGGAAGGACTTACCGCAGTTGTCTATATAAAAATGCCTCAGGATAAAATCCAATTCGAAGGCCAAACAAAAGGAAAATTAGGTAATTCGGAGATCCAGCCTCTCGTTGCCCAAATTGTAAAAGAGGGATTATCGGTATTTTTCGAAGAAAACCCCGGGGAAGCAAAAAAAATATTAGAAAAAGTTTATCTTGCAGCCAAAGCCAGAATGGCAGCCAAAGCCGCAAAAGAAGCAATCCTTCGAAAAGGAGCCCTTGAAGGATCTTCTCTTCCGGGAAAATTAGCCGACTGCCAGGAAAAAAATCCAAGCGTCTCGGAATTATATTTGGTGGAGGGACAATCTGCGGGCGGCACCGCAAAAAACGGCAGAAACAGAAAATACCAGGCCATTTTGCCGTTAAAAGGTAAGATTTTAAACACGGAACGAGCACGACTTGATAAAATGATAGAACACGAAGAAGTAAAAAGCTTAATAATAGCCCTGGGTATGGGAATAGGAGATACTATAAATATAGAAAAACTAAGATATCACAGAATTATTATTATGACCGATGCAGACGTTGACGGAGAACACATCGAAACTCTTATTCTAACCTTCTTCTACCGGCACTTACCCGACATAATCAAAAACGGATATTTATACGTTGCCATGCCGCCTCTTTTTAAGCTTCAAAAAGGCAAAGAAATTAAATACGCTTACTCAGAAGAAGAACGAGACGCTATTCTTAAAACTATGAAAACAGGAGGAAACACAAATATTGGTATTCAACGGTATAAAGGGTTGGGAGAAATGAATGCGGAACAACTGTGGGAAACTACAATGAATCCGGAAAATAGAATTTTAAAACAAGTGGCAATCGAAGACGCCGAAGAAGCAGACGCGGTTTTTACTATGCTTATGGGAGACGAAGTCCCGCCCAGAAAACACTTTATACAAAGTAATGCGAAATCCGCAACTTTGGATCTTTAAGAATTAAAAGTTTAAAGTTAAAAATGCAAAATTACAGTTCAAAATTTTTAATTAATAACTGCAACTTTTAACTTTTAATTTTGAACTATCGAGGAGGTGAGATTATGAATCTTAAAAACTTATCAGCTGGCAAAAACCCCCAACAGGGTGAAGTCAATGTTTTTATCGAGATTCCTCAAGGCGTAAGCGTTAAATACGAACTCGATAAAGATTCCGGGTTTATTTTTGTTGACCGATTTTTATTTACAGAAATGGAATATCCTTTCAACTATGGTTTTGTTCCGAATACTTTAGCAGGGGATGGAGACCCTATTGATGTATTAGTTTTATCAAGCAAACCGGTTACACCGGGTATTGTGATTCCATCACGAGTTATAGGAATGCTGGCAATGGACGATGAAGCGGGAGAAGATACAAAAGTTATCGCTGTACCCATGCCAAAAGTCGACAACAAATACAAAGACACAAACGATGTTTCCGAACTTCCTAGTGAAATAAAAGAACAAATCAAATATTTCTTTGAAAACTATAAAAAATCAGAACCGGGAAAGTGGGTAAAAGTAAAAGATTGGCACGGCAAAGAAAAAGCAATCGAGGAAATTAAGAAAGCCCTGAAATAAGAATTCAGAGTTTAGAGTTAGGAATGAAATTTATAACTCACCTTACACACTGTCATTCCCGCGCAGGCGGGAATCCAGAACGTTATTCGTATAGATTCCCATTTTCATGGAAATGACAAGGAAGTTTGCCTAACATGAATTATGAATTTTAAATTCTAAATTCTTTTATGAATATTGGTACATTACAAAAAACAGAAATAACAACGGAGATGAAAAAAGCGTATTTGGATTACGCTATGTCTGTTATTGTTTCCCGTGCGCTTCCGGACGTAAGAGACGGATTAAAACCGGTACACAGAAGAATTCTTTTTGCGATGCACGAGTTAAACCTTACCCACAGCGCGAAATATTCAAAATCAGCCAAAATTGTCGGAGAAGTCATGGGAAAATACCATCCCCACGGAGATGTTCCTATTTATGACGCTTTAGTCCGAATGGCGCAGGAATTTTCCATGCGCTATCCGCTTATTGACGGCCAGGGAAACTTTGGATCTGTTGACGGGGATCCGCCGGCCGCAATGCGCTACACGGAGGCACGAATGGCAACGATTACCTCCGAAATGTTGCTAGATTTAGACAAAGAAACTGTTGGTTACGTAGACAATTTTGACGCAACCCTAAAAGAACCCGTGTTTCTTCCTGCAAAACTTCCAAGTTTGCTGCTTATGGGAAGCGAAGGAATCGCGGTCGGAATGGCAACCAAAATCCCGCCTCATAATTTAGGAGAAGTGGTAGACGCAATAGTCTTTATGATCGGCAAAACAAAAATTGAACCTCCTTCTTCTACTTTTTCTACTTCTATAACTGTCGATGAACTCCTGGAGTTTGTCAAAGGTCCTGATTTTCCAACGTACGGTTGTATATATGACATTGCCGAAATTAAAAATGTCTACAACACGGGAAGAGGCAAAATCATTATAAGAGGCAAAGCAGAAATCGAAGACATAGGACAGGGAAAATCCGCGATTATTATTACCGAACTCCCATATCAAGTTAATAAAGCTCTCCTCGTTTGCCGCATTGCGGATTTGGCAAAGGAGAAAAAAATAGAAGGCATTACAGACTTACGAGACGAATCAGACAGGCATGGAACAAGAATCGTAGTCGAACTTAAAAGAGACGCAATACCTAAAAAAGTGCTCAATAATGTATTCAAACACACAGCGCTTCAAACATCATTCCCGGCAAATATAGTTGCCCTTGTCGACGGTACTCCGCAGACACTAAACCTTAAAACAATTTTAGAAGAATACTTAAAACACAGATTTTTGGTTATTACCAAGAGAAGCGAATTCGAGCTAAAACAAGCTAAAGCAAGACTCCATATTTTAGAGGGACTGCGAATCGCAGTTGATAATATCGACGCGGTAATTAAAACCATTCGAGCGTCAAAAACTCAGGAAGATGCAAAAAATAATTTAATGGAAAAATTCAAGCTATCCGAGTTGCAATCAATCGCAATTTTAGATATGCAACTTCGTCGTCTTGCCGCGTTAGAAAGGCAAAAAATCGAAGATGAATATCAGATGATAAAAGAAACTATTGCCTACTTGGAAGACCTTCTTGGTAATCCAAGAAAGATTTTAACGATAATAAAAGATGAACTTTTAAAACTTAAAGAAAAATATGCTGACCCACGACGGACAAAAGTCTTTAAAAGCAAAGTCGGAGAGTTTTCGGAAGAAGATTTAATTCCCAACGAACCAACGGTTATTACCCTTACTAACACAGGCTATATCAAACGCCAAAGTTTGACAAGCTTCCGAGTCCAGCACCGAGGCGGAAAGGGTATCAAAGGAATGACAACCAAAGAAGAAGATGGTATTTTCCAAATTCGCTACGCTCAAACGCATGACAATATTCTATTTTTTACCAATAAAGGAAAAGTCTACCAGTTACGAGCATTTGAAATTGCGGAATCACAGCGCACAAGCAAAGGTACGGCAATAGTAAACTTACTCAATATCGAACCTAATGAAAAAATCGAAGCATTTATTTCTTATCGAGCCGGCAAAAAACCAGAAGATCGAAGCTTAAAATACGTTTTTTTAACCACCAAGAAAGGCACGGTCAAAAAAACAGCAATTTCGGAATTTGAAAACATTAGAAGAAACGGCATTACGGCCATAAAACTTGATCCCGGAGATGAACTTGCCTGGGCAGACCGCACCGATGGAGACCAGGATGTAATTTTGACAACCCGGGAAGGAAAAGCAATTCGCTTTTCGGAAAAGGGGGTTAGACCTCTTGGCAGAAGCACAATGGGAGTCAGAGGAATTAAAATAGCACCAACAGACCGCGTAATCGGAATGGATGTTATTAATAAAGAAGAAAAATTCTACTTACTAACCATTATGGAAAATGGCCTGGGCAAACAAACATCTGTTGACCAATTTAGAGGCCAGAGCAGGGGAGGACAAGGAGTAAAAGTTGCAAAAGTAACCCCAAAAACAGGAAAGGTCGTATTTGCTAAAATTGTGCCTGATAATTGCAGGGAACTTATTATTACTTCAAAAAGAGGACAAGTGGTAAAACTCGAAATGGCCGGAATTCCAAAACTCTCAAGAGATACTCAAGGTGTAATTCTCATGCGCTTCTCCCACTCAGGCGACATCGTAACATCCGCAACGTGTATTGAAGAATGAGAATTTAACTATATCGTCTAGCTAACACGATACCGTATCGTACATAATAGACGATCTAGTTAAATTCTCCATTTGTCTTCTCTCCCTACTAATGTTTGTTGTTTGATTTGAAGATATTCAGCAACTTTTTCTTCCAAAAATCTTTTAACTTCTTCTGGTTTGGGAAAGCTGTCTTACGGGTTTATTGGCATTATTTTAAAATCAAGAAAATCATTAAAAAAGTTAGTTGTTCCAAAAACAGCTTCTGATTAAACACTCCTCCTGACTTGCCACTTGCTGTTTGCCCATCGATTATCAAACCCAAACCAGGTTTCCCTCCCACGTTAACTTCTGGAATTTCTGCTATATCTGGTTAAAAGGTCTGTTTGCCCTTACAAATTCGTACCTATCCAGTTATTACCAATGATTGTCATTCTGGAGTCTTCCCCCCGCTTAGCGGGACGATAGAATCTTTTTAGATCCTATCAGTCGGCTTACAGCCTCCTTCCAGGATGACTACCGGGGAAAACTAAATTCATACGCAAATTCTGATTGTAAATAGAAACCTAATTTGATACTATTGGTGTATGAAAAAGACAAAAAAGCTAATTATTTCTGAATATGAGTTTCCTATTGTTGTAAAAAAAGAACCGGAAGGGGGATTTGTTGCTAACTGTACTATTTGGAATGATTTTTATGCTCAAGGCAAAACACTAGAAGAAGCGATTAACGAAATATCTCTTGTTGCTTCAACTCTATATTGAATTGTATAGGGAAGAAGGAAAAAGAATTCCTCTTTAAATGAAAATTGATGGGAAAGCAATTGCGAGGGAAATTTTTGAGGAATTAAAGATTCGTGTTCAAAATTTGAAAGAACAGAACATTGTTCCTCATCTGGCAATTATTTTAGTAGGGGATGATCCTGCATCTGTAAGCTACGTCAATCGAAAAAAGAAAAAAGGGGAAGAAATCGGAGCGGCTGCAACAATGTATAATTTCCCTTCCAATATTTCAACAGATACATTACTTAAGTTACTTAAAAAACTTAATGAAGAACCAAAAATTCATGGGATTATTGTCCAAAGACCACTTCCAAACCACGTTGACTCAGAACTTATAAACCAAGCAGTTAAACCAAAAAAAGACATCGATGCATTTAGAAAAGACTCGCCCTATCTAATGCCGCTTGCTTCAGCAGTATTAAAAATACTGGAACATATTTACTCAGTCATCTCGAGCGCTAGCGAGAGATCTCTCGCTTCGTTCGAGATGACAAAAGGATGGCTAAAATCGCAGTCTATTGTCGTAATTGGCAAAGGGGAAACAGGAGGAGGTCCGGTAATTGCAATGCTTAAAAAAATGGGAATTCAACCCTGCGTTATCGATTCAAAAACAAAAAACCAAGAACTATTAACTCAAAATGCAGATATAATAATCTCAACCGTTGGCAAACTAAATATTATTAAATCAACTGAACTCAAAAAAGGAGTAATCCTCATTGGTGTTGGCATGTACAAAGGAATAGATGACAAACTGCATGGAGATTACGAAGAAGAAGATATAAAAAATATTGCATCCTTTTATACTCCAGTACCCGGAGGTGTAGGACCGATAAACGTAGCTATGCTTTTGGAAAACCTTTTACAAGCAACAAAAGAATTTGTAACAGTTCACAGTTCTACCATAAAACTGTCATTCTGAGACTGAAAGCAGAAGAGTCTTTTACCGAATAGATCCTTTACTACGTTCAGGATGACGAGATCGTGTCAGAAGCGTGAACAGTTACTTTTTTATTCCTCTTCAGTCGTACCCAATCGAAAAATGGTTGGTACTGAAATCTAGGTTATCGAACCGCCATTTCTGTTGTATTTTCTGATTTCGTTAAATAGTTTATCTTCTTCTTTTCTCATAATCTCGGCCCATTCATTATCTGAATGAGAATAGGCTATTATATCAAGTTTCTCGAATGTTTGTCCTAATTTTAGAAATTTCCTTGACCCGACGATTTGTTTCAATCGATGGATAAGAGCTGGGGCGGTGAAAGTTTAAATACGGATTAGAATAGTTTTTAAGATAATCATTTATTTTGTCACAGAACTTTTGATCAATATGTTCCCATCCCATATTCTTTCTGATAACTGATCCATTTTTTGTTTCACAAAGTGCGTTATCATTTGAATGGTAACTTCTTGATTTTGTCTGTTTAATCAAAAGTTTTTGGAGAAGGCTTGCTATCTGATAATTAATATTCTCGCCTCCACGATCCGAATGGAAGTTAAAAATTTTAAAAGGATATTGATCGATAATTTCTTCTAATGCCTGTAAAACACAGGCTTCACAAATTTGAGGAACACAAAAGACTATTTCCCATTGAGTTATTTCATCAACTGCATTAATGTAGTAGACATCCTTTTGACTAACAGAATCTACTCTAATTGAGCCTGGGTGGCCATAATTTTCTGGTTTTTGAGTAATTCCTATTTGAATTTGTCGAGCCTTTGTCCTTTGGTAAAGTTGTCTTATTAATTTTCCAATCTCTGCTTTTTTAACAAGTCTAAAAAGTTGTGTATGTTTATATCCTGTGATTTTTCTTATATAATTAATGACCAGTCTCTTTTCCTTCTTTTTAAAAGACCTGACCCTTTTACTCGATTATTTTCAATACCATTATTCGATTAGGTAAAGGCTTTTCTACAGTACCATTTAGCATTAGGTAAGACTGTAGTAAGTATTTTAAGTATAAATGTGCTAAAATTTCAACAATTCTTATGAGAATTGCGGTTTTTTACAATCTATTTTTTGGAGGGGCAAAGCGAGTGGTATTTGAACATGTAAAAGGATTAAAAAATAGAGGACATATTGTCGATGTATACACCACAGATGGGAGAGAAGATTTATTTGATTTTTCAAAAGTTTCAGATTCTTTTTTTAAATTTAAACCGGAAAACAATCATTACAATTCCCCAATTTTTAAAAGATTATGGAAAGACATAGGGGTATTTTATTTTCTTCAATTTTTACATAAAAAGATAGCAAACATAATCGATAAAAAAAGATACGATATAGTATTGGTTCATCCAGATAGAGATACTCAAGCGCCGTTTATTTTAAAATATTTACAAACACCATCCGTCTATTATTGCGAGGAACCGCTTAGAATAGTATATGATCACGCATTAAGATTTAAAGATGATGTATCTTTTTTAAATAAGCTTTACGAAGCATCCACGAGATATATAAGAAAAAAAATAGATAGAGAGAATACACGTCTTGCGCGTTATCACCTTGCAAGTTGTCTACATATTCGCGAAAGAATGATAGAGTCTTATGAGGTATTTCCTAAAGTTTCGTATCCTGGTATTGATACTTTTAAATTTCAACCTCTGAAAGTAAAAAAGAGAAAGCAAATCCTTTTTATTGGAAATAAAGATGTTGCAACAGACGGGTATGATCTTCTTCAAAGATCAATAGAAATAATTCCTCTTCATATACGGCCATCTGTAATTATTGTTTCATGGAAGAAAAATAAAAAACATCGACTTTCAGAGACAGAGTTAGTCCGCCTTTATAATGAATCAGTGCTAAGCTTATGTCTTGGTAGGCTAGAGACTTTTGGCCTTGTGCCGCTTGAGTCAATGGCATGTGGTATTCCAGTTATAGCAACAAATGTTAGTGGACATCGTGAAACGATAATATCGGGGAAAACTGGATTTCTTGTTGATTTTGAACCAACGGAAATCGCCCATAAAATAATGGAGTTAATAAAAAATCCAGATTTGGCTTTTCAGATGGGACAGAAAGCTCAGGCTCATGTACAAAAAGAGTGGACGTGGGAAAAAAGGGTTTTGGAATTAGAGTTGATTCTTAAAAAATGGATAGAGAAGAAATGAAGGTGATTGTTTCAGTTATTTTCATATATTTTAATACACCTAAAGAAATTTTAAATGCTTTAGAGAGTTTGTCTGAAAGCGTACAAAATATATCTTATGAGGTGTTAATTATCGATAATGCATCGGATCTTCCGCTTAAAATTAAAAAGAAAGAATATATAACCATAATTCGCAATACGCAAAACATTGGATATGGAAAGGCATTAAACCGGGCAGCAACATTAGCAAGAGGAACGTATCTCCTGTTTTGCAATAGCGATATTTTGTTTGGAAAAAACGCAATTAAAAGTATGGTTTTAGAAATACAAAAAAGAAGAAAAATTGGCGTAATTGGTCCACAAATTTTAAGCTCAAAAAAAACAATCCTACGAACTGTGAGTCGTATTCCTTTTTTACCTCACTCTTTGGTAGTATTTTCTTTTTTATCCAAACTATGGCCGTTTAATATAATTTACAAAAATTATCACTTATTAAATTTAGACTTAAAAATGGAAAAATATGTTCCTGCGATTGGTGGTGCATGCATGTTAATAAGGAAAGAAGTGTTTAAAAAAGTAGGTGGGTTTGATAAAAGATTTTTTATGTATTTTGAAGAAGCTGATTTTTGTTATAGAGTTTCTCAGACAGGATATAAAGTTTTATATTATCCAAAATCTAAAATTATTCATTATGTTAGCAGAAGTTCTTCGGATACAGCAATGCTCAAAAAAACCTTTGAATCGAGTCGCTTTAAGTTTTTTCAAAAATATCATGGCTTAATACCTGCTATATTGGGTGAACTATTTTTAAGAACATTTACACCAACAAATATTTTAGTGTTTCTAACACTTTCAATCTCTCTTTTTATGAATCTTTATAAAATAAATTCGGATATGATGTTTTTTGGAGATTTTGGCAGAGACTATTTAGCTGCACGGGATATGATCTTTAATAAAGAAATTCCGTTAGTTGGAATTCCTTCATCTGTGAAATGGCTTCATCAAGGACCACTTTCTATTTACCTTATCGGATTAGCATTTATAATTGGAAAATTTAATCCAGTTGCTCCTGCAATTTTATATGGACTCATAGGTGTGATAACGACTTCCTTAGTCTATGTTATTGGAAGAAAATATTTTAACAAACATGTAGGAATACTAAGTTCTTTATTTTATGCCACGTCACCGCTATCAGTAGTTAATGCACGAATGCCATATCACACGTCACTTATTCCATTTTTTGCATGTATTTTTTTTCTTCTTTTACAAGATGCTATACAGAACAATCGTAAAAACTTTTTTTGGTTATTTTTTTCTCTAGGCTTACTACTACAAGTTGAACTTTCAAATGCAGTAGTTTTTTTTATACTTTTAATATTGTGCTATTTATATAGACGTTTAATTACTATTGCAAAAGGTGTATTTTCAATAATAGGATTTTTATTAGGAATCTTGCCATTTATTATTTACGATTTTACACATCGATTTGGACAGACCTTAGGATTTCCACTATGGATTATCAATAGAATTAGATTATTTTTTGGTTTAACAATATCTCATAATTCTACAACTGCACATCTTCCGGGTGCACTTTTAATTACCAGGCAACAATTTGCCGGAGTAATATTCCCTTGGTCTCTATTTGTAGTAATTGTATTGTTAATTGTTGGAACGTATGTGTTTTCGAGAAATTATTTATATTCCAAAAATGTGAATCAGAGTTCACTTTTAATAACTATGCTTTGGATTACTATTCCACTTTTTGGATTTATCATTCACACTACACCTGGTCCAGCATATTTTCCACTTCTCTATCCAGCTATTGCATTGGTAATTGGCTATACAATGTATTTTTTTATAAAAAAAAATAAATTATTTATCATCATTTTTTTGTTATTTATTATATATAATGGGTATTTTACAATTAAAAATGAATATTTTCTAAGTTCGAAAACATCAAAACACCTACTTCCTCCAGATTTATATAGTCTTGGATATAATTTAGATGTTCAAAAAGAAATCGCACGATTTATAGTTAATAATTCCTATGACAGAAGTTTCCGGATAAATCCAGGTGGATCAATAGTACGATTTGAAACTTCTGTTGATAATTTTAAATACTTAACCTGGTGGATGGGCGGAAATCCAGATAATTCTGCAAACAGCATTTATACAATTTATCAAGAAATAAATGAAGTACCTAAAAACAAAAAGGTTGAATTCTCAAATACTGTCTATTTTGTAGTCAAAGATGAAAAACAGTAAATTGCTCTTTTTTATTGGACTTCTGCTAATTTTTATTTCTTCACTTTTTATTAATTTCTATTTCTTGCCAATAGATATTTTGAACAATTTTCCTACATTTAATCAAGGAAATTGGCAAAAATCAAAGAATTCTTTACTTGCAGATCCTGTTTTCCAATTTGAACCTTGGAGATTATACGCAAAAGAAAGAATCCAAAAAGGTGAATTTCCCTTATGGAATAACTTAAATGGAATGGGATCACCATTTTTAGCTAATTCTCAATCAGCAGTATTATATCCACTACAGATTTTTTATTATTTTTTACCAACTAAAGCTGCGTTATTTTTGATTCCTGTATTAAAACTATATTTCTATTTCTGGTTTATATTTTTGTATCTGAAAATAATTAACTGTTCGGGAAAAATTAGTTTATTCGGTGCGTTCGTTGGTATTTCCTCAGCATTTTCAATTGTGTGGTTGTTGTGGCCTCATACAAATGTTTTTATTTTACTGCCTCTATTTTTTTATTTTACTGAAAAAATAAAAAAAGATAAATCTAAAAAAAATTACCTTTTTCTTCTTGTATCAATTAGTTATTGCATAGGATTTTTTGGTGGCCATCCGGAAACACTTTTTATAGTTTTTATAGCCCACAGTTTGTATTCAATCCTAAGACTTAGATTTTTAAAAACTTTAAGATATGTATTTTTATCCGTACTTCTTGGGTTTATTCTGTCATCTGTACAGATGATTCCATTTCTTGAGTATCTTTTTAACAGCAGCTCATTAAATGAAAGAATTGAAGGAAATTTTTTGCCTTTAAAATCTTTTGTAATAAATTTTATTCCTTTTATCTTTGGTGCTCCTCATCAGCAGTTTTATAAGCCAATATTTGGTGTGAATTTTCAAGAAGCAATTGGAGGATACGTAGGACCGGTTACCTTAGCCTTGTCACTTTGGGGCGTGTTTAAATTTTATAGAGAACCATTGTTTAGAATATGGGGTGTAATTGTTCTATTATGCTGGGCGCTAGCATACAAAATTTGGCCTTTTTGGTTGGTCACCTTCTTACCGGTTTTAAACAAAAATGCAAATAACAGATTTGTTGGAGTTGCTGCATTTGGATTAGCAGTATTGTCTTCGATTACCCTTGAGCAACTATTTATAACAAAGGTAAAGATTAAGAAAATACATTTTACACTCTTTACTTTTATTTCAATTATTGTATCAATGCTAATGTATATTAGTATACGTTTATATTCATTGAATCAACAAATACAAGTGAAAAATTTTCTTGTTTTTTTACAGCTTCACTTAGGTGTAATCTTTCTTAGTTCATGGGTATTTTTTTTAATTTTATTGTTGATATTGCAAAAAAGATTTAAAAGATTTTTTTTAATTTTACTTATTCCTCTATACTTTCAAACAGGTTTTTTATTGTACGCGTACAATCCTTCATCCTCACAATATTATCCGGATAATTCGTTTTTTACAAACCTTAAAAGTTTACCGCGTGGAACAATTTTAGAGGTAGGGAATCCTAATTTTCCGGAGGATATTAATATTGCGTATCACATACCTCATGTACAAAATTATGATGCATTAGAAGTTGATTGGTATAAAAAAAAGTTTGACTCCCTTTTTCCTAATATAAATCAGTGGGGAAATCCCAATGAGGTGAAATTAGAAAATCTTAAAAAATTAGGAGTAACATATGTTATTTCTGATTATGATTTAAATCTTATAAAAGTTCCCTACCAGTCTTTCTACCAAAAAATATTGTCGATTACTAGAGATAAAGAATATGTTGTTCGTTTTAAACCTCAGTTTAATTCTTTAAAACAAATAAGAATACTAACAGCCAATTTTAACAGAATAAACACGTGTGCTGTTCGTGTTTCATTACGCTCAACAGAAGTTATTTCGCAAACAACTTTTTCATGTAACGAAGTCAGAGATTTTATGTATTACACGTTTGATCTTCCCGTAAATTTAGATAGAAATAATGAATACGAATTACTATTCGACTCAAATAATTCCTCTGAATTAAATAGGATTGGATTGTGGACGAATTCTAAAGGTATTCCTTATCTAGAGTTTTTGTATGACGTTCCTAATTCAGAAAAAAAGTTTGTGCACCTATTTGGTGAGAAAAACGTACGTGTATTTAAAGTTCCAGACGTAAATATTATTAACATGAAGGGAAGTTATCAAAACCCTTCAATAACACCAGAACATATAACATTCGAAACAGATTCTATCAATTTTGAAAAAGTAGTTATTAACCAGACGTTTTTTCCAGGATGGCGGGGGACGGTTGATGGAATACCAGTTTTAATAGAAAACGAAAACCCATTCATATCGCTACTTGTTCCTTCAGGAAAACATATTATTTCTATTTCTTATAACCCGTACTCTTTTTATATTGGAATTTTGATTAGTTTTATTTCGTGGTTGAGTGTTATTATTTATGTTTTAAGAAAGGAAAAAAATACGAGCAGGTTTATGAATTTTAGTCAGAAGTGGAACAGATGGGCGTTTAATATTAACAAGCGGGTTAAGTGGTGGGAGCACGTCTGGGTATTTTTTTTAGGGGCTATAGGTTCAATAGGCATAATCTTAATAGTGTCTAAGATTACAAAGATATATTTTAAAATGCCACAAACATCAGCTATTAATTGGTTGACAGTTCACAATTATCCAAAACAGCAAGACTATTTTTATATCATCGTCGGAATATTAGTTATTATAATCTTTAGTTCTTTTGTATGGTTTATATGGATTCAAAAAAGAAAATAGTAAGGTCGTTTGTAATAGAAAGTGTATTGATTGCCTTGGTTGCTTTGGCGTTTGGTTCTTTATTATTTATTTCGCCTTTCTATGGTGATCTTAATTTTATAGACGAAGGACAACTTGGAGCTTGGGTAAATCATATGTTATTGGGTAAACACATGTATGAAGATGTATACATCCCTTATGGTCCGTTATACGTGTATCCTCTTTTTGTTCTATTTAAGTTATTTAGCCCGTCAGCTTCCTTGATAAGAATATACATGACGATAGGAACAGTTATATCGATAGCAACAATTAATATTTTACTTTATGTTTCCAAGGTAAGAACGATAGAAAGAAGAGTAATTCTATTATTTTTAATTTTAATTCCCGGTTTAAGTTTTAGACAAGGGGGTGGATTTTTAGTATTGCTTTTTATTGCTCTATTACTTTTTTACAAGAAAAAATCTTTTTATTTTTTAACAGGAATTTTTAGCATAGTTTCATTTCTTATTAGTCCTGATATTGGTTTATTTTCGATATTGGTTTGTACTGGAATAATTTTTTTACGATTACTTTTTTCAAAAAAAATAAAATCTGAGATATTGAATTTATTCTATTTTTTAATAGGTATTGTTTTGGTTTCAAGTATTTTTTTTCTTTGGTCATCACATGAAGGATGGTTTAACTCGTATATGTATACCACAGCAGATGCATTGATATCTTTTTCGGGGATAAATAGTCCTAACGGTAAAAATTTTCCTGTTCCAAATGTAATCTCGTTTGTTATCTCAAAAGACGGATTTTTGTATTGGATGTTGATTGTGTACCTAGGAGCATTCTTTTATTTGCTTATCCGATTTATATTACGTTTATTATCCGAGCAAGATAAGATTATAAGTTTATTATTTTTGTATGGGATCGTATTGTATGTTGTTGTAATTGGCAGGCCTGGACATATCTTTTTTGTAATTCACCCTGTAATTATAATAAGTATTTTATTTATTACAAAATTACTTACCAAGGTAGAAAGTAATGGAAAAAGAGAGAAGTTTTTTACAGTAGTATTTCTTACTTTTTTATGCATATTTTACTTCAGACTGCTTCTTATCTTCAGACAAAATTTTGTTAAAGCATCCTTTACGCCTTTCGTTTTGTTTAGGGAGTTTACTAATCCGTTTCGCGTTGGATACATTGAAATAACCCCTAATCAAAGAAATTACATTCGTGACGTACAAAAATTTGTGAATACCAATACCACAAAAGCAGATTTAATTTTTTTCTTAAGTGACGAACCAATGATGTATATGTTAACAAATAAAATTAATCCTACACGCTATGATCTTCCATTTATGGCAAATATTATAGAAAAAAGATATGAGCTTATTTACGATTTACAAAAAAATAAACCTAAATTTATTTTCTATAACAATAACGCATGGGTTGTGGATGATGTAGATAATTTTAAGAGGATTCCAGAGATAAAAAACTTATTGGATACATTTTATACTAAAGAATACTTAACAAACAGTATTTTTGTGTATCGAATTAAAGAATAAAATCTAGTATAATCTTGTTTTATGCTGGATATAATTCTCCCAGTTTACTACGAAAAGGAAAACATAAAAGACGTGCTAAAAGGAATAGAAAGATTCGTTAAAACATCACATAGAGTGAGTCTTGTGCATCAAGACAGTAAGGACCCGACGTTAGTAGAAATAAAAAAGATAAACGATAAAACATTTTGTTTTAAACTAGTTAAAAGTAAATATGGTGTAGGTGTGGTTGAAGCACTAAAAACAGGATTTGAGCAAGCTAGAGGAGAAATAATTTGCATTATGATGGCAGACCTATCTGACGATCCGAAAGATATAGATGAAATGGTGGGATTAATAGAAAAAGGTTATGATTTTGTATGTGCATCAAGATACAGTAAAGATGGAAAAAGAGAAGAGGGACCGATAATAAAAGGTATTCTATCTTTTCTTGCCTGTAAAACTTTAAGGCTTTTTACAGGAATTCCCACAAATGATGCCACAAACGCATTTAAGTGTTTTAGGAGGAGATTGTTAAAAGAAATAAAAATAGAAAGTAAAGCTGGTTTTGAGCTTCCTTTAGAATTAACAGTGAAAGCACATAGCTTAGGTTATAAAATTGCAGAAATACCAACAACATGGAAAGAAAGAAAAAAAGGAAAGTCAAAATTTAAATTATTTAAACTCTTGCCATATTATTTAAGGTGGTATATATTTGGAATAAGGAGTTCGTGGTTTTAATGAGGTAGTTTTGTTAGTAATAAAATCCAAACTTTAAAATACTTAAGAAGGTTAATATACCATGTTTAATAATTTGCACATTTGATGCTCCTGTAATTCTCTTTTTGTAAGTAATGGGGACATTAATAATTTTATATTTCTTTCTTGCGGCTTTGATAACTAATTCTGCTTCGTATCCAAAATGCGGGGTCTGAATATGTATGTCATTTAATACAATTCGATTAATTGTTTTAAAACCAGCCATTACATCTGTGATTCTTTGATGAGAAAAATAGGAAGTTAGAAAAGAAAGTACATGACTTCCAATCAGCTTCAAAAAAGAAACAGAATTTTTTTCAACTCTTGAACCTTTTTGGTAGCGTGTACCTAACGCTAGATCATAACCTAACAAAAGAGGAGTTATAAGCTTAGGAATTTCTTTAGGGAGAAACTGATAATCAGCATCAATTTGAACAATATAATCACCTTTTAAATGGGGAATTGCATGCTTAAATGTCATTCCTTTTCCTCCTGTTTTTTTAATTCTTACAACAGATGCTCCGGCTTTTTTCGCAACAACTTCAGTATTATCGGATGTTTTTCCATCTACAGCAACAAGAACTTGCAACTCGTATTGCTTTAATCGTAAACAGTCTTTGACAATTTTAGCGATATTTTTTTCTTCATTTAGTGCGGGAATAAGAATAGATATCTTAGGTTTTTTAGAACTTGGTTTCATTGCTGTATAATTATGGTATTGTAACAAAGAGAAAAGGCATGGACAAGCGAGATTATATAATAATTTTATTTTTATTCGTGATAGGGATAGTAACGAGATTTCCTTTCGTTGAAAGAATGCAGTCACACTGGGATGGTCCACAGTGGAGCATCGGAATAATCAGATATTCTTTAATTCAAGAAACTCCCGCACCTCCTGGATATCCATTGTATATTGCTTTAGGAAAAGTTATAAACTACATTATTCATGATGATCCGCATAGTTCATTAATTTGGATAAGCGTGCTATCTAGCGCGGTAGCCGCAAGTTTATTCTATGTTGCAGGGAAAATTGTTTTTAACAAGACTGTTGGGTTAATAAGTTCATTGCTTTACCTTTCCGGTCCCACTTTTTATTTTTTCGGATTAACAGCATATCCATATGGTCTTTTAGTAGTTAATTCAATTTTATTTGGATTAATTGTTTACTATATAACGATTGATCATAAACAATGGGGAAGTATTTTAGGAATTTTATTTGCATATATACTCGGAATACGGCCACAAGAATTTATTTTTCTCTTTCCATTATTTTTTTACGCATTATATTACTTATCACAAAAACAAAGACGCATCGCAGGTATTTCGTTTGTAGTTTTTGTTTTTATTTGGTTTATTCCATTAATCTCCGCATCCGGAGGAACATTTGAGTATATTAGAATCACAAGTGAATTTGCTAAGAAAGGTGCGTTTCCATATCCCACGGCATTTAGAGGTCTGAATGATTATATGATGTTGGTAAAGGGTTTGTTTTTATCTTTTGGTTTGGGAACATTATTCTTACCATATTACGTTTTTACTTTAAAGAATAATAAGAATAGAGTTCATGTTATTCAATTGCTAAAAAATAAAATAGTGATTCTATTTATTCTGTGGATTGTTCCGTCATTGTTGTTCAATCTCTTTATAAGAAGCGATCATGCCGGTCATCAAATGACATACCTTTCCGGGATATTATTGTTAGTCACTTATGCAGTATGGAAGGTACTATGTAATAGATATTATTTTTCTTTTGTAGTTATAGTTCTTATGCTATTTAACTTGTTTACTTTTTTTAGAGATAGAGATCCTCAACTTAAAAAATCTTATATACCCACATCTTTTCATTACTCGGAGATAAGGAAAAATGACATTAGACTTTCAGCTAAAATTAAATATATAATGAGCAATTTTCAACCGAAAGAAACTTTATTGGTCACTTCTTCAAATCTTTGGAGACCGATAATGTATTATTTACCAGAATTTTTAATTTATGATATTCCTGGAATAACATCTGAAAATAAGAAATTTAAACATATTTTGCGAGTTTCAAAAAAATGGAGTTTTGAAGAGAAAATAAACAAAAATTTATCATTCCATATCCCGCTGGGATTTCGGTATTTAATTTTTATTGACGATGAATCAAATGATTGGAAAATAAATACAAAAATAAAAAAAGTAGTTTTAAAAGGAAACGCAATCCTTACTATAATGAAAGTAAAAGAATACGATAATTTTTTATATAAAAAAGATAAAATTACACAGTTATGAAGAAGCTTTTATATTTTGTTATTGTTACTTGGGTTTGTATATCAATAATAAGAACAATATACAATGTTTCTAAAATAGTTACCGAGGAAAAAGATTGGATATTCATAACAGAAGATCGGAAACGAGAAAAGATTTTTGGAGACCTACATCCATTTTTAAAATTCGTTGAAAAAAATACACCGCAAAATAGTTCAATATTATTTCTTTCTTCAGGTGGAAAAGCACATTACCTAGGCAGATATTATTTATATCCAAGAAAATTAATGTATGTTGCTAGTCAAAAAAAAATATCAGCTGTTTTAAAAAATTGTTCATGTTCATACCTTTTAATATATCAAACGAATGATTCAACACACAATAAAAACAAATCATTTAGCTGGCCTTCGGTACAAGGAAAAATAGTCGCGCAATATTCTTCAAAAAATGATTTTAACAATGTTGCAAGACTATATAAGCTATGAATGAATTCTTACTAGTAATTTTTATACTTATTTTTTTCACTTATATTGGAAAAATAGTTATAAGGGTATTTGGTTTTTTAAATGATTTTTCAGACTTAGATACCATACCTTTCTCTTTTGCTTTGGGTTCGGCGGTTTGTGCGTTTCAACTTTATCTTTATTCAAGATTGAATATTCACTGGGTTGTATTATATGTAGTTACTCCTTGGTTATTATTTTTCGTAGCTATTTTTATATTAAAGAAAGAACTTTTAATATTTCGCATTAGAAAGTTCAATAAGAAACTACGATTAAAAGATTATGTACTAATATTTTTTATTTTTATACTTATTGGATTTGTAGGCTTTGAATCTGCTTTACGGCCTCTTTCCGCGTGGGACGGATGGGCGTCTTGGCTTTTTAAATCAAAGATGTTTTATATCGACGGATCAATTAAAGCTAGTTCAATTCAGTATAGTCAATCAGACTATCCTTTGCTTGTCAGCTTGATTGGAACTTTTATATATATTGTTTTCGGAAAAGTAAATGATACAGCAGTATTACTTTATTTTTTTGGATGCTACACAATGCTTGGAATTGGTTTATTTACACAGTTAAAAAGAAGAATTGGAACAACAAACGCATTATTATTTACATTTTTACTCTTATCTTTGCAAAATCTTATTCGACATGGTGGTAGATTCGAAGCAGGGTATGCAGATATTCCTTTGGCTCTTTATATGTTTTTAAGCAGTGCCTTACTTTATCAATTTGTTAAGCAAAAAGAAATAATGACGTTTATTCTTCTACAAATTTTTTTAGGAATAACAGCGCTAATAAAAAACGAAGGTTTGTTTTTTTCTATACTAGCAGAGCTATTTGTTCTTTATTTTATTTTTAAAACAAAAAAGACGAATTTACTTCCGGTAATGCTTTTTTGGATAACACCTATTATTGATTGGAATATATTCAAATATTTGTACAATGTTCCCCAAAATTTTCTGTTAGTTAATTTACAAAATCACGTTCACTTAGATACGTTTTTTTCCATAATTTTTGAATTCTCAAAAGAGTTTATTAATTTCCAGAATTGGAATATACTTTGGATAGTATTCTTTTTTTCCTTGACGTATTCTCTCTTTAAGAGAAAAACTAGTATTTTTTATATTTTTGTTTTAGTCCAACTATTGCTATATATAATAGTATTTATGATAAGCCCGATAGATCCAGTTGTCCATGTTAAAAATATTGTCGATAGATTATTTATCCATGTTGCACCACTTGCTGTTTTTGCTGTCGCTTTAACCCACTATGATAAAGGATAAAATAATACTTAGTGCAGTAGTACTAACTAAAGACGAAGAAAAACATATTGTTGATTGCTTGGAAAGCATTTCTTTTTGTGATGAAATTATTGTTATCGATGATAATTCCCAAGATAGGACAGTAGAAATAGCAAAAAAAATGGGACTCAAATCTTTTGCTCATTCTTTGAATAATGATTTTTCAGAGCAAAGAAATTTTGGGCTTTCAAAATCTTCTTGTGAATGGGTATTATTTGTTGATGCGGATGAAAGAATACCAGAAAATCTTAAAAAAGAAATTACATCCTTAATTTCATCAAGTGGCCGCGATATAAAAGTAAATGGATACTTTTTAATGAGACAAGACGTTTTGTGGGGTAAAAAACTTGAGCACGGGGAGGTTGGAAATATAAAATTATTACGATTGGCGAGAAAAGATTTTGGAAGGTGGGAAGGTAAAGTTCATGAAACATGGAACATTAATGGAAAAATGGGAAGTTTGAAAAATGCCATCTTGCATTATCCCCACGAAAATGTATCTGAATTTTTAAAAGAAATTAACTATTACACTACCATTAGAGCCAGTGAACTGCATAAAAGTTCAATTACAGTTAGTTGGTACGATATTTTGTTATACCCAATAGGCAAATTTATTTTAAACTATTTCTTTAAACTTGGTTTTTTAGATGGAATTCCTGGTTTAATTGTTGCGATTATTATGTCTTTTCATTCATTTTTAGTACGAGGTAAGCTTTGGCAGCTCCAAAATAAAAGCTAAAATATGTTTTCTATAGCATTTTACATTGGGATATTTTCATATCTGATGTTCTCTTTAGGCCTTTTAAATATTTTACATGTTCCAATTGTTCTAAGTGTAAGTTTACTTTATGTCTCTGCTATCATTTACGTTGAACAGAATAATATTTATTCTTCTTCCATTCAATGTATCACATTCATAAAATCATTACCAAAGGGGTTACGGTTATTGTTTTTTCTTGTTCTTTTACAAGCAGGAACTAACTTACTGGGAACATTGGGTCCAGAACTTAGTTTTGACGGACTATGGTATCATCTTACCTTACCAAAGATATATCTCTTACACCATAAAATCTTTCATATTCCAGGTTCTCTTCTCTATTATTCTGACATGCCAAAGCTTGCAGAAATGATGTATGTGCTTAATCTTTCAATGGGAAGTGAAATCTTTGCAAAATTAAGTCACTTTTCTTTCGGAGTACTAACTCTTATATCGTTATATAAAATTTCAAGAAAATTTTTTAGTAAAAAACTATCCTTCTTAGCAGTTATTATTTTTTATTCAAATCTAGTTGTGGGATGGATGTCAGTTACAGCATACATTGATTTAACACGAACTTTTTTTGAATTGTTATCTTTTTGGGCTTTTTTAAACTGGCTGGAAAAAAAGGAAAGTAAATGGCTTATTGAATCCGGTTGTCTACTTGGTTTAGCAATTTCAACAAAACTTCTTGCTATTGGTTCAATTATTATATTCCTAATGTTAATAGCTCTAGTAAGTAAGGAAAAAATTAGAGATTCATTAATGTTGATTGTAACTTCATTACTCATTCCTTTACCTTGGTTTATTTTTTCTTACGTTTATAACAATAATCCAGTTTACCCGTTCTTCACAAAAACATATCCTGTTGGGCTTGCAATTGAACTCATAAATCCTGTTAGGTTTCTGCAAGATGTATGGATTGTTCTAGCCAAAAGCGCAGATCCTATCAATCCTCTTTATTTATTATTTTTACCTTTAGGAGTGTTTTTATATAAACAGTTTACAAAAGAAATTAAAATTATTGCGCAATATTGCTTTCTTGCTATGATTGTTTGGTATGTTACACCAAGAACAGGTGGAGGAAGATTTCTTTTACCATATTTGCCAGTTTTTTCTTTACTTTCAATTGCAGTTCTAGCTCAAACAAAAAAAAATCTAAAAAAAGTTTTTGTCGGTCTGATCATTTTTTTCTCTTTATTTTCAGTAGTCTATAGGTTTGGCGCAAACAGCAAATATATTCCTGTTTTATTAGGGCTACAAACTAAATCAGATTTTTTGTCCAAACATCTTAATTTTTCGTATGGAGATTTCTATGATATAGACGAATATTTCAAAATGACGATTAAGCCAACAGACAGGGTTTTATTATACGAATTCCATAATCTCTATTATGTTGACTTTCCTTTTATAGATTCAACTTGGGTAAAAAGGGGAGATAGATTTAATTATATTGCAACTCAAAATTCGGGAATTCCAGGTAGATTTGAATACTGGAATCTTATTTACTCTAATCCGAAAACTCTTGTAAAGCTATATAGTTTAGGAGGACAAGAATGGATGTATTGAAATTTTTGACAGTTTTGTTGCTATTATTTTTTCCTTTGGGAGAGGTAACCAGATTTTCAATTGGGAATTCAATAGCTTTTACATTAATAGACATACTTGTTGGAGTGTTGGTGCTCAATTGGATTGCTTTTATTGCTTTAAAGAAAATGAAAGCAAGGAGTTCACTATTGTATAGACCTGTTTTTATTTTTGTAGGCACTGCAATCTTATCACTTTTTATCAACTATTCTTTATTTACGCAATACGAACTTTTTGTTTCATCGTTATACCTTCTACGGTGGATTTTATATAGTTGCGTATTATTTATAATTATGTATTTTAATACAGAATTTAAAACTATAATTAAAAAACTGCTTTTGCTTTCTGGAGGAATAATTGTTTTGATAGGATTTATTCAATATTTTTTTTATCAAAATTTAAGGAATTTATTTTATTTAGGTTGGGATGATCATTTGTACCGATTATTTTCGAGTTTTTTTGATCCCAATTACGCAGGATCCTTTTATGTGCTGTATTTCTTATTTGTATTAGGATTTGTTTTTGAAGATATAAGAAAAAAAGATAGAAAAAAAATTACGCTATTTTCGGCAATAGAAATGATTACTGGCATTGCCATAGTTTTAACATATTCAAGGAGTGCAATGATTTCTTTATTGGTAAGCACTTCGATATTTTTTGTTTTAATTCGTAAAAAAAAGTTACTATTGTTGTCTTTTGTTCTAGTTGTTTTTATTTTTGTTGCTTTATCTCCATTCTTTTATATCGAAAATATTAATATATTCCGAACTGCTTCAGGCATGGCTCGTATAGAATCGATGAATAATGCTTTGACGATTATTAAAGATTACCCAATTTTAGGAGTGGGATTTAATACATACAGATATGTACAAATTAAATACGGTTTTAGAAAAGGAATAGGAGCTTTGGTAAGTCATGCAGATGCCGGAACAGATAATAGTTTTTTATTTGTGTTTGCTACGATAGGTGTTATCGGTTTGATCGCTTATTTAAACCTTTGGAATAGAATTATTAAGAAATTTCTCAATTTATTCAAAAAAACACACAGTGTTGAATCGATTCTAGTTTTATGTTCAATTATAGCTATTTTTATTGACAGTTTGTTTGTGAATAGTCTGTTTTTTCCGCCCCTTATGCTCTGGATGTGGATTTTGATTGGAATTATGGGTTGAATTTTACAGTTCTTTGTAATTCGGTTTTATTGCCTGCGTCATCTGTTGCTGTAATTTTAATCTTATTTTCTCCGTCTTTTAGTGCTAATGTATAAGAAAATTTACCGTTTTCTTCAACAATTGCCCAATAATCATTGACTGTTACTTTTACTCCTATATCTGTTTTTCCGGTAACTTGAACTGAGTTTTGGTCTTTAGAAAATGTTTGATTATCTGAAGGTGTATCTATAGAAAGTGTCGGTTGAGAATCTTTATAATTAATTGAGAGATTTGCAAAATCACTTTCTTTTCCTTCTTTGGTTTTTGATTTTACGCCAATAGAATTATCTCCTTTTTTAATTTGTACATCTTCAAATCGAAACGTATTGTCTTCTTTAACTTTTTGTTTATCAACCAAATCACCATTTACATAAAGATTTACTGACTCTGCATTTAATGCATTACCCAAGACTTGAATTTGAGCACTATTTGTAGCAGATGGCAGGGGATCTAAAACTGGAGGAGAAACGAAAGATATTGATGAATTGCTTGAAGAAGTTTCCGGTTTGTTTTTTATTCCGGCAACAAGAAGGCTGGTTTGGACTAAGAAGGGAAGTCCGTATTTTAAAATAATAAAAATTAGAACCATTGTTGCTACTGAGGTAAAAATAATATTTTTCCTAGTGCGTTGTTCGGTTCTTCTGGAAAGTCTTGAGCGTGTTTTCATAATTTCGGGAGCCGATGGTGAGAATCGAACTCACGACCTAGTGTTTACGAAACACTTGCTCTACCACTGAGCCACATCGGCAATAAGGATATTCTATGAAATTTAATACATTAAGGCAATCCTTCGACTTGCTCAGGACAAGATTATTTTTTACTTGAGAGGAATTCTTTTCCATGACCGACTGTTGTATTTATTGGTTTTTTTTCTTTGCAATAGAGGCAATCTTCTTCATCAAATGCTTCCGCTTTAAGCATCCCGAGTTGGGTAAAAGGGAATCCAATTGATTCAGCGTTTACCCTTTTTGGATCCCTATTGATCATGACACATAGCGAAACAATGTTACCTTCAGCATATTCTACTGCTTTTCCAACACGTTTTATGGATCCACCTGTTGTTGTTAAGTCTTCGACAATCAAAACATTTTTTCCCTTAACTAACTGGTCATATCCTCTTTTAAATTCTTGATTTTTATTAAATAATTGATTGGGATCAGAAACTTTTTCCGTAAATAAACTTAACACATCTTTGCTTGATAGCTTTGATAAATGATACGCGGTCCATTGAGAAAGAATAGTCCCTCCTAAAGCGGGACCCACAACAACTTCTATATTTTTATCTTTAAACTTTCGGGCAAACAGTTCTCCAACTTTCGACACCTCTTGCGTATGCGGATACAGCAGATCTTTTCTAATATATACACTTCCATGTTTTCCTGATGTATACACAAAATGATCATCTGTAATTATTGCGCCAAGTGTTTTTAATATCTCTACTACTTCCATCTAATTTCTAAATTGGTTAATTAGGTCTCTTAGTTTTATTGCTTCTTCTTTTGCTTTTTGGCTAAAATCATTTCCATTTGATGCATAGATTATTGCACGACCCACATTTATTATCAACCCTGATTTTTCTTCTGTTAATCCAAACTTGAGCGTTTGTTCAAGATTTCCTCCTTGTGATCCAATGCCTGGAACAAGAAATGTCATATCAGGTGTAAGTTCACGAATTTTTTTTAGTTCCTCCGGATATGTTGCGCCAACAACCATAAGACAATTACCATAGATAGTGTTCCACTCAATATTTTTTTTTGCAACAAACATATAAAGAGGTTCAGGAGAAGATATTTCTCTAGGTATCCTACCTGATACACCTCCCAGGTGTATGTCTTGAAAATCGGAAGATCCTGGGTTGGAAGTTTTGCAGAGAATTATTATGCCCTTATCTTTTCTTTTTAAAAAAGGCTCGATTGAATCGAATCCAAGATATGGATTTACTGTTATTGCATCGACACCTAAAAAATAAAATGCATATTTTGCGTACTGCTCTGAAGTATTTCCAATGTCTGCCCGTTTTGCATCAAGAATTACCGGAATTTCCGGATATTGTTTTTGAACATATTGAATAGTTTTTTTGAGCTGCTCGATTCCCCTTACACCTTCTGCTTCGTAGAATGCGCTATTGGCCTTGAATGCACAAACTAAATCCTTTGTCTCGTCAATAATTGCTTTATTAAACTCAAATAAAGGTTCATCTAATTTTAAAATATGAGGGGGAAGCTTAGAAAGATCCGGATCAAGACCTACACAGAGGAGAGAATTATTCTTCTTAACTATTTCTTGTAATTTTTGTTGAAAGTTCATTATATACTTTAATGATATATATCATTAAAGTGCTTAGAATTAAAGTTTTTATTTTTCATTCGACCCTTAGCTTTCCTCGAAAATCTTCAATTGTTTTGTAGCCCTTTTTTTTCATATAATCCTTGAGTTCTTTTTGAAGACGCGGAAATGCAGGAGTACCTTCTTGCATAAATGTAGTAGCTATTTGAACAGCAGATGCTCCGGCTAAAATAAACTCAAAAACATCAATACCTGTTGCAGCTCCACCAACGCCAATTACTTGAATTTTATCTTCAAAAAGCAAGTAAAATTTTCTCACATTAGCCAAAGCAATATTTTTAATGAGTCTTCCCCCAATGCCTCCAAATCCTCCTTTGGGTTTTATGGCCGGCGCTTCTTTTTCCGGGTCAATAACCAAACCATTACCTACTGAATTAATAGATGTAACAAATTTAACTGGATATTGTTTTAAAACTTTGGCAATCTGTTCGTAATGTACAAAATCAAAATACGGAGGGAGTTTTACTCCCCAGGGTTTTTTACAAATTTTAGAAACCGCAGCAAGTAGTCTATCCATTTCAATGGGGTTATATCCTACAATTGGTTTGCCAATGGTATTTGGCGATCCTGGATTAAATTCAATAATATCTACGTCTGAATTATTAAAAGCTTTAAACATTTCAACATTATCTTCTAACGTCATACCGCAAATACTTGCGACAACAGGTTTTTCGTATTTCTTTTTTAAAATTTTAGTAAACTTGATGTATTCTTTGTATCCAAGATTTGGTAATCCCATTGAATTAATTGAAGAGTTAGCAGGCAAATCAGCATATCTTGGGCCAGGATTGCCTTCTCTAAAGGCGATTGTGCATGATTTCATGGTAATTGCCGGTGATTTTGATTTTCCGATAATTTCTAGTTGTGGAAGTGTTTCATCGTTAGGACCAGAGGCATTAAATATACAAGAATCTAGTTTTATTCCGGCAATGGTGGTACTAATGTCAATCATATAGTTTTTCTTCTTTTTTTCATCTCTGCAACTTTAAGCTCCAGGAGAGATCTTCGAAGTTGAGATTGAATTTCCGCAAAATCCTCTTCCGAAAGTTTTTCGGAAAGTAATTTTTCTGCCCGCTCTTTTGCCTCTTGGGCTTTTGCAACTTGAATAGCATCACTTTCTATAGCATAATCTGCTAAAATTGTAGCTTGGTTTTTTCTAACCTCCAAAAAACCTCCCGTTACTGCGATATGGTGATCTGTTGTTGCTTTTTTAACAATTATTTCTCCATCTGAAACCTGGGATAAAAGAGTTATGTGACGAGGTAAAATAGCAATTTGGCCATTAGGGGTAGGGACAATGATTTTGTCGACGTTATCGTCGTATATAATTTTTTCAGGAGTTATGACTTGCAACTTTATGGTCATTTTTTCTTTGCATTTGTTTCTTTTGTTTTTCCCGATCTTTCAACTACTTCGGCAATTGTTCCCGCCATGTAAAATGCCTGCTCCGCAATATCGTCATGTTTTCCGTCCAAAATCTCTCTAAAGCCAGCAACTGTATCTTCTATTTTTACATATTTACCGGGTTGTCCGGTAAAGACTTCTGCCACAAACATAGGTTGAGATAAAAACCTTTGAATTTTTCTGGCTCTGGTTACAGTTTGTTTATCTTCATCGGAAAGTTCGTCAATGCCTAATATGGCTATAATATCCTGTAAGTCTTTATACCGTTGAAGAACTTTTTGTACACCTCTGGTAACGTCGTAGTGGTCTTTTCCAACAACATTCGGGTCTAAAATTCGAGAGGATGACGCTAGGGGATCAACAGCCGGGTAAATACCTTGCTCGGCAATTGAGCGCTCAAGCGTTATTGTTGCATCCATGTGAGCAAAAATGGTGACGGGTGCCGGGTCTGTATAATCATCAGCTGGGACGTAGACAGCCTGGACAGAAGTAATTGATCCGTGTTTGGTTGAAGTGATTCTTTCCTGAAGCGTGCCGACTTCATTTGCCAAGGTTGGCTGGTATCCAACCGCGGAAGGCATTCTGCCTAAAAGTGTTGATACCTCTGTTCCTGCCTGGGTAAACCGAAATACATTATCGATAAAGAGCAAAACATCTTCTTTTTTCTCGTCTCTAAAATACTCTGCCATGGTTAAGGCTGTTAGAGCAACTCTTAGTCTATTGGAAGGAGGTTCATTCATTTGGCCAAATACCATAACAGTTTTATCCAAAACATTAGCCTCTTTCATTTCAAGCCAAAGATCTGTACCTTCTCTGGTTCTTTCTCCAACCCCTGCAAATACCGAGTGTCCTTTATGCTCCGTGGCAATATTTCTAATAAGCTCTTTAACAATAACTGTTTTTCCCACACCCGCTCCGCCAAAAATTGCGGTTTTGCCTCCTTTGGTAAATGGAGCAATAAGGTCAATAACCTTAATTCCTGTTTCTAGAATTTGAGGTTTTGTTTCTTGATCAATAAGTGGAGGAGGCAAGGAATGAATTGGCCAAAAATCTACTCCTTTTGGATCAAAACTTTTTCCATCAATTGTTTGGCCAAGTACATTAAAGATTCTCCCCAAGGTTTTTGTGCCGACCGGTACAGAAATGGGAGCGTTTGTTCTTTTTACAGGGATTCCTCGTGACAGATCATCTGTAGATCCAAGCGCAAGCGTCCTGACTTCATTATTGCCTGTGGAAAACGTGACTTCCAACACCAGTCTTTTTCCATTTGAGTTTACCTCCAAAGCTTCGTATATGTCAGGCAAGTCTTTTTCGAAATATACGTCAACAACAGGTCCTGCAATTCTAATAATGGTTCCATATGAATTATTTTTACTCATATACAAACGCTGAGTTGCTACTTATGTCTAGTATCTCGTTGGTGATTTTTTCTTGTCTGGCTTTATTGTATTCAAGCGTTAACTGGGTAATTATATCATGTGCATTATCAGTTGCATTTTGCATTGCAAGCATTCTTGCTGTCTGTTCGGATACATAATTCTCTAAAAGAAAGTGATACAAAGACATTTCTATATAATGTTTAAGAAGTTGAGGAAGAAGCACTTCGATACTTGGTTCAAATAGTTCGGAGATCGTAATTTGTTGATCTTTTGTTTCGTCAGGGAGTGTAAGAGGTAAAATCGTTGTAACAGTAGGAATTTGGGAAAAGAAACTGGCAAATCTGCTGTATAAAATTTTGACAGTGTCAACCTTTTTTGACAGATAGTACTCATCGATTATTTTAAGAATAGGAAAAATCATGCCAAATCGAGGCAGTGTTGTGCCAAATGGAAACGAAGCAATAAGTTGATTTTTAGATCGCAAAGCCATAATTTCGATCTTTTTACCTACTGTTGTTGTGATAATATTTGAGTCGCTACTAAAAGACATATACTCTCTGAGTACATTAGTGATTAAGCCCCCGCAGAGTCCTTTGTCCGGAGACAAGACAATAAGCAACGTTTTTTTAGAGTCAACAGCTTGTTCGATATAAGGGTGTGTAAAATCTTCTTGTTTTAGCGCAGATAGACGTTTACTCCAAGATTCTAACTTTTCTACATATGGCCGAGATGAAAGAGCTGCTTCTTGGGCTCGTTTTAATTTTGACGTGGCAATGAGTTGCATGGCTTTTGTTGTTTTCGAAACATTTTGGGCTGTTTTAATTCTTCGTTTTAATTGAATCATGCTTGCCATATTACGCGTTAAATCCTTTCTTAAAATCTTCTACTGCTTTTCTCATGTGTCTAAGCGTTGTTTCATTTGGTTTTTCTCCGCTTGAAAGCGTTGTTAAGAGTTGTTTTTGAGAAGACAGTAAATATTCATGGAGTTCTTCTTCAAATCTTTGAATTGTCTCAACCGGGATATCATCCATTAGGCCGTTTGTTACAGCCCATATACTCATTATTTCCAATGATTCGGGAAGAGGTTTATATTGGGGTTGTTTTAAAATTTCGGTTGTTCGTTTTCCTCTTTCTAGTTGAGCAACAGTTGCCGGGTCAAGCTCGCTTCCGAATTGCGCAAACGCAGCAAGTTCTCTAAATTGAGCAAGTTCCAGTCTCATTTTTCCGGCAATGGACTTCATGGTGGCAGATTGAGCAGCACCTCCTACCCTGGAAACCGAGTTTCCCGCGTTGATTGCGGGTTTAATGCCGCTGTTAAATAATCCTGCTTCTAAAAAAATTTGTCCGTCGGTAATAGAAATAACATTGGTTGGAATATATGCCGAGATGTCCCCTGCTTGAGTTTCGATAATGGGTAAGGCAGTAATTGAGCCACCGCCGTTTTCTTTATTTAATTTTACCGCCCGCTCAAGCAATCTGCTGTGCAGGTAAAAAATATCACCCGGATATGCTTCTCTTCCCGCAGGTCTTCTTAAAACAAGCGATAATTGTCTGTATGCCCATGCGTGCTTACTTAAATCATCATACACAACCAACACGTCTTCTCCTTTTTCCATAAAATATTCTGCGATTGCAGATCCCGCGTAGGGTGCTACATATTGCAAGGATGCCTTTTCAGATGCAGCAGCTACTACCACAACTGTATAGTCAAAAGCTTTTTCTTCTTTAAGCCTGGCTATAATTTGGGCAATAGTACTTTGTTTTTGACCGATGGCAACGTAAATACAAATTATTTGTTTTTTGCCTTCTTGGTTTCGTTGATTAATAATTGTGTCAATAGCGATTGCGGTTTTGCCAAGGCCCCGGTCTCCGATAATAAGCTCTCTTTGACCTCGTCCGATGGGAATCATTGCGTCAATTGCCTTGATTCCTGTTTTTAAAGGAGTGTCAACTGGAGTTCTTTCTACAACTCCGGCTGCAACTCTTTCAAGCGGCATGGCCTTTCCTTTAGAAAGTTTTACTCCTCCGTCTAAGGGTTCACCCAGCGGGTTTATTACCCGGCCTAAGAAACTTTCTGAAACAGGAATGGAAAGTAATTTTCCCGTCGTTTTTACCTTATTTCCTTCCTTGAGGTCTTCACCTTTGCCGAGTAGAATTATCGAAACACTGTCTTCGTCCAGATGTAAAGCTACACCTATACTGCCATTATCAAATTCGACTAGCTCACCCATTTTGACTTGGGAAAGACCTGAGGCGGCAATAACTCCGTCAGTGTTGGTTTGGACTGTGCCGACATTTTGTAGTTTGGGACTATCTCGAAATGTTTTTAACCGTTTTTCCAGTTGTTCGATAATTGTGTTACTTTCAATCATAATACTTGTTCACTTGCGTATTGTTTAATGTTGTCTAATGTGTGTTTAAGATTTAGTTCATATAATATATCATTATCAGTGATTTTAATTCCGGCAATCAGAGCAGGATCGAATTCATACACTATTTTTTTGTCTGGATACAGTTTTTGAAATTGTTTTGTTGCTTTGATGTTTTTGCAGGGTACAGATATTATAATAGTTTTTTTCTTTTCCAGTAATTTTATCATGTTAATATATGTTTTTATATCTTTTCGCGAAAGCAAGGGTACGATTCTGCTTACGGTTTTTTTATCCAAATTCTTCCCTTTGTAACTCGCCAAGGCAAGTTTTTTAATTTCTTTTTTTGTCATATTGTAATTGTTTAATCGCTTTACTCATAATTTTTTCTTGGTCCTTTTGCTCGAATAAATGCTCAGACGCTTTCTGCAAGAATCCTATTGCCAAATCTGAAATATTGCTCATGAGTCTTTCTTCTGCTTTTTGGGTTTGTACATCGATTTGATTTCTTGCTTCTTGTAATAATTTTTCTGCAGCTATTGTAGCTCCCTCTTCTGCATTTTTAATAAGTTCAGCTGAATGGCTTTTTGCATCTTCAATTATTTTTTTTGCTTCCGTCTGCGCTTCTTTAAGAATTTTTTTTTGATGATTTAGCGCATCATTAAGACGTTTTTCTGCTTCGGCTGCATTTTTTAGACCTTCTTCGATCGCAAGGTGTCTTTTCGTAAGCATGGTAAGCACGGGTTTGTATAAAAACCGTTTTAATACCCACAGTACTATTAAAAAATTAACAACCTGTGCCAAAAGTAATATTGGATCAAATCCAAAGTTTTTTAAAAACTCCATAAAACGTAACCACTAACTTTTGTGGTGTTTAATGTTTTTATTTGTGGTCTTTCGTGTTATTTAGTAAACGCTAAGATTAATGAATAAATTGCAATAGCTTCTGCAAATGCCATTCCTAAAAGCATTGGCGGTAAAATTCTTCCTGCTGCTTCTGGATTTCTTCCGATAGCTTCCATTGCTTTTGCCCCGATAAGACCAATTGTAAAAGCAGGAATGATGCCACCGATTGCCATAATTAATCCGCCTGTAATAGTAATACTCATGTATGTATCACCTCCTCGTGTTGGGGGTGATGCGGTGTTGTCAAAATTGCCATAAATACTAATGTTAATATCGCAAAAACGAGAGATTGAACTAATCCGACAATGGTTTCAAGCAGTAAAAAGGGAAGAGGGAACAAAAATGCAAATAATTTTGACACGGTAGCAAGCGTAAATTCTCCGGCGAAAATGTTTCCAAATAACCGAAATGACAACGATAAGACTTTAGTTATTTCCGAAACAAGTTCTAACATTCCCACAAATAAATTAATCGGATTAAGAGAGAAAAATCTCGATACATAATCTTTTATTCCTGTGAGTTTTATAGAAAGCATATGGGTTGCCAGTACTGATACCAGCGCTAATGCAAACGTAACATTAATATCGCTCGTTGCACCTCTTAATATCGGAATGAGTTCTTTTTTTCCTTCAACGTCTTCGTAAAACCCTATTGTTCCAAATCCAGGGAGCAGGCTGGTGAGATTTGCAGTAAGAATAAACAGAAAGAAACTCATGACATAGGGAAAAATATATTGCGCAGCAGAATGAGCTATAGAATCTGTGAGATTTAACACAGACTCAAGAATTGACTCGACGGTATTTTGGAAAAAAGAGGGAATTGTTTTTATAGTTCTTGATACGTACAGGGAAATGCTTATAAGAAGAGAGTCAACAACTAACGTATGCACAACAGTATTGGTAATTGGAAACGTGCCAACAGTTGCCAGTATTTCAGGTGCAAATGAAGCCATATATACGAATAAAGTCTATAGACTATTAAGTCTATACGATACCATATTTTTATGAGGGAATAAAGAGGCAATTTTAAGAATATTGGGGTTTTTGTTTGGTTATGTATACTTTTTCAACGATTATCATGGGTCTGTCGTTTTTTGTGTCTACTTTTCCATCAATCATAATTACCGTATTTTTTATTAAAAAGCTCTTGTACTCTTCGTATACTTTTGGAAACACAATGCATTCGACAAATAGTCCTTTTTCGTCGGCCAGTACCAAAAATGCCATTTCTGAGTTATTTTTTTTCGTAAAGATTTTTCTGCTTGATTCAATTATTCCTCCAGTTTTAATTTGTGTGCCCTCTTTTTCCTCCAACAAAACTTCTAGTTCATGAGTGATCATAGTGCGAATCGTTGATAATGTTTCCATTTGGGGATGAGAAGAAAGATAAATACCTAAAAATTCTTTTTCGAAGGCTAGTTTTTCTGGTTCGGAAAAATCTTCAATAGAGGTAACATGTGGGAAAGCTTCTTTTGGCAAATCATCATTTCCAAATAACGATTCCTGGCCGCCCGTTGCTTGTTTTCTAAGCCTGTGTGATTGTTCCAAAATTCCAGGAAGAGCAATTAAGAGATTTGCCCGGTTACCGAATACATCCATTGCTCCTGCTTTAATAAGGCTTTCAAGAGTTTTCTTATTTACCTTAGATATGTCGACTCGGGCACAAAAATCTTCCAAGCTAATAAATGGACCATTACTTCGACTTGAAAGTATTATTTCTATGGCAGCTTGGCCTACGTTCTTAATAGCAGACAGACCAAACCTAATTGAGGTTTTATTTTCAATTACGAATTCAGAAGTTGATTTATTAATATCAGGAGCAAGCACTGGAATAGAAAGTCTTTTACATTCTGCTACGGCCTGGGCTATTTTTTCGTTTTTTGCTGGTCCTGTTGTACCTCTTGATTCAGCGGTTAAAAGGGCTGTCATAAATTCAACCGGATAGTGAGCTTTTAAATACGCAGTTCTAAAGGCAATCGTTGCATAACACGCTGCGTGGGCTTTTCCGAATCCATATCCTGCAAATGGCTCAAAAAGTATCCATAAGTTTTCCGCATTCTGCTTTTTTAAACCATTCATAACGCAACCATTAATGAATTTATCATGTTGCTTCTTCATTTCAGAAGGAATTTTTTTGCCTACGGCTTTTCTTAGTTTATCTGCCTCAAGCCATGAGTATCCAGCGACTTGAATTGCGGTTAAAAGTAAATCGTCTTGGTAGGTAATAATCCCATAAGACTCTTTGAGAACTTCTTCCAACTTTGGAGCTGGGTAAGAAATAAGCTTTGAATTGCGTTTTCTTTTTACAAATTCCGGAATATTTGCCATTGGCCCAGGTCTGTATAAAGCAACCATAGCCTGGAGGTCAAAAATTGTCGTTGGTTTTAATTCTTTTATATATCGTCTCATGCCAGCAGATTCAAGCTGGAATATTCCTGTTGTTTCACCGGAGGCTAATAGTTGATATGTTTTTGTATCATCAAAAGCAATTTCTGAAAAATCGATTTTTTTTCCTTGATTTTTTTCTATAAACTGCAGCGCTTCCTGGATGATGGTTAAATTTCTCAGACCCAAAAAGTCAATTTTTAACAGTCCTACACCATCTTCTCCGACAGTGTACATATCATATTGGGTGACAATTTTGTCTCCGTTTGTTTCTTTTTGAAGCGGAGTGTATTCGGTTAGATCTTTATCTGCAATCACTACTCCTGCAGCGTGTACCGAGGCGTGTCTTGCCACGCCTTCAAGTTTTTTTGCCACGTCAAGAAGGCGTCTTGTGTCAGATTCAGTAATGTACGCTTTTTTTAGATCAGGGCTTTGCTCTAAAGCCTTATCTATTGTCATGGCATGTCCCTGCCATCCGGGTGGAATCATTTTAGAAATTCTGTCCGGTCCTGAATAGGGCATCCCTAGGGCTCTCCCAGCATCTCTGACCGCACCCCTGGCCTCCATGGTACCAAAGGTTATAATTTGTGCTACCTTATCACTTCCATACTTTTGTGTAACATATTCAATTACTTCATCACGCCTGTCATCGGCAAAATCAAGATCAATATCAGGGGGAGAGGGACGCATAGGATTTAAGAAGCGCTCAAAAGGAAGCTTAAAAAATAAAGGATCTATGTCAGATATTTTTAGTGCGTAAGAAATGATTGATCCCGCATTACTTCCTCTGCCTGGACCCACAGTAATGCCATGATTTTTTGCCCAATTTACAAAATCAGCAACAATTAAAATATATGTTTGATATCCTTTTTTTAAAATTATTGATAATTCGTAGTCTACTCTATTTCGTATTTCTTGAGTAATTTCATTGTATCTAAATTGCAAACCCTCCTCAATTTGTTGTTTAAAATATTCAATTTCATTCAAATTACCTGGGACTGCAAAAACAGGCATAATCCATTTTCCAAGTTGAATTTCTACGTTACACATGTCTGCAATTTTTGCAGTGTTTAAAACAGCTTCTGGTACCTCGGCAAAAAGGGAAATCATTTCTTCGGGAGATTTTATATAAAAGTCAGGAGAATCTATCATAGAAAGTTTTCTATCTTTGGTTTCGATTGTGGTTTGTGTTTGGATACACAGTAATATTTCTTGAGCCTCGGCGTCTTCTTTTTTTGTATAATGATTGTCGTTGGTTGCAACAAGGGGAATTCCGTGTTTTCTGGAAAGTTCAATTAATTTTGGATTTAGTCTTTCTTGCGGAGGGACATTGATATGTTTTTGAATTTCTAAGTAAAATCGTTCTGGGCCGAAAATACCGGATAATTTCTTCATCCGTTTTACTGCTTCCTCTTCTTGATCATTCAATAACGGATCAGAAATGTATCCATTTACACACGCAGAAAGACAGATGATGCCCTCGTGATATTTTTCCAAAAGCTCAATGTCTGCCCTGGGTTTGTAGTAAAAACCTTCCAGGTGAGAAATAGAGATAATCTTCATGAGGTTTTTATAGCCGGCATTATTTTTTGCAAGAAGGATTAGATGGTTGTAGTCATTATCAATGCCTGCTTCTTTATCGTGTCTTGTTCGTTTTGCCATGTAGATTTCACAGCCAATAATCGGTTTTATTCCTTTTTCCAGACATGCTTTATAAAATGTAACTGTTCCATAAAGATTACCGTGATCTGTTATAGCCACAGCTTTCATACCAAGATTGCTTACGCGGTCTATCATATCGTTTATTTTAGATAAGCCGTCTAGCAATGAATATTCGCTGTGGTTATGCAGGTGTACAAAATCTATCATACAAGTATTATAAGTATACAGTATTAAGTATTTAGTATGGATGTTTCAAGAGCTTTTTTTATTTGATTCGTATCGCTTGAAGGAAAATGCTGTTTTATTCTTCCTATTAAAAATCCCATGATCTGAGTTTCCCCTTTTTTGTAGTCGTCGACTGCCTTTTGGTTTTCTGAAAGAACTTGCTCAACTATTTTTTCTAGTTCATCTGGGTTTATTTGGAAAGTTTGGGATATTTGGATAATGTTTTTTATTAATTCTGCAGGCAAAACTTGTTCGGTGTTTATTTTTCTATTAATAATAGTATTTGCGATAGATTTTGAAGTAATATTGTGTTCTTTTCCGACTTTTACAGCTTCTTCAAAATAATCTGCCAATTCTTGTTCTCTGGTAAGTATCTCCGCATCGTATTCGTTTAGTTTATATTCCTTTTGAAACCGATTGAACTTCGTATCAGGTAATTCGCACATTTGAGATTTGAGATTTGAGATTTGAGATTCCGTCCAACGGACTGGTGGTATATCCGGTTCGGGAAAATAGCGATAATCGTGCGCTTCTTCTTTACTTCTTTGAGAAACAGTTGCCCCTTTTTTCTCATCCCAACCTCTGGTTTCCTGAGCAGGGGTTTCTCTTTTGTCTAGTAGTTCTGCTTGTCGTTTCAGTTCAAACCGTATTGCTTTATCTACGAATCGAAAAGAATTGATATTCTTCACTTCAACTTTATACTTTGGGAGTTCTTTATTGTCATCGCGAGCGTTAGCGTGGCGATCTCTAGAGATTGCTCTGTCTGGTTCGACTTCGCTCACCATTCCTCGCAATGACACTTTTTTTAAAGAAATATTCGGCTCGAGGCGCATGTCGCCTTTTTCCATGTCTGCGTTGGAGACGTCTAAGTAGCGAACTATCTGCTGGAGTTTTTTTAGATATTCTGTAACCTCATCTGCTGATGAAAAATCAGGTTCTGTTACTATTTCAACCAATGGAACACCAGAGCGATTAAAATCTATTAAGGAATATTTTTCCTCATTTTGAGTTTTGATATTTGAGTTTTGAGTTCCAAATTGATGCATCAATTTGGCTGTGTCTTCTTCCATATGAACCCTTCGAATCCTGATTACCTTAGCGTCATTGCGAGACACAGAAGGAGTCGTAGCAATCTCTTTTTTAAGGGATTGCTTCGTCGCTTCGTTCCTCGCAATGACAACTTTTCCATTGATCGCGAATGGTTGGTCGTATTGGGAAATTTGGTAGCCTTTGGCAAGATCAGGATAAAAATAATTTTTTCGATCAAACTTAGAAAAAAGCGGTATCTCACAGCTTAGTGCTAACCCAATCATCACACACCACTCAATTGCGGTTTTATTCGGTACAGGTAAAGCGCCTGGAAGACCTAAGCAGACTGGACATGTGTGCGTGTTTGGTTCTTGACCAAAATGTTCTGCAGAGCATCTGCAGAACATTTTTGATTTTGTTTTAAGCTCAACATGAACTTCTAAACCTATAACTGGTTGATATTTATAATTTTGCACAATATTTCTTTTTATTCACTATAATAATACGTATTATTATAGTGTCTATAGTACTGGTTTCTTTTTTCTCCACCCTTCGTTTTTTGTTACTTCTTCGAATGCATTACCAATTTGGAATAGTGTTTCTTCGGAAAAATGCGGACCGAGTATTTGCATTCCTAGTGGAAGCTCATTTTTGGTAAATCCTATTGGAACACAAAGACCTGGAATTCCTACAAGATTTATTGTTATTGTATAAATATCCGATAGGTACATTTTAAGCGGATCGTTGACTTTTTCTCCTAGTTTCCATGGGGGTGTTGGAGAAACTGGGGAAATAATTACATCCACTTTCTCAAATGCTCGATCAAAATCCTGTTTAAGAAGAGTTCGTATCTGCATTGCTTTTTTGTAGTACGCGTCATAATATCCTGCAGAAAGGGTGTAGGTTCCCAGCATAATTCTTCGTTTTGCTTCATCTCCAAAGTTTGTTCTTTCCATGCCATACCGAATCCCATCATACCTTGCGAGGTTTGAAGATATTTCCGAAGGCACAATAATGTAATAGCAGGCAAGAGCATATTCTGTATGAGGAAGTGACGCCTCAACTGTTTTAGCGCCGAGACTCTCTAGAATCTGTGCTGCTTTTAGCGTTTTTTCTTTTATTTCTTTGTCCAAGCCTATTTCAAAATACTCTTTTGGAATTCCAATTTTTAACCCATTCACTGATTTTTTTAGGCTTTCTGTATAGTCTGGTTTGTTTTTTTTTGGAGTGGTTGCATCACAGGAGTCGTTTCCTGCCGTAATATTGAGAATAAGAGCGCAGTCTTCTACTGTTTTAGTAAAATGGCCGATAGAATCTAGGGATGAGGCCATAGCAATAATTCCGTAACGGCTTACCCTGCCATAGGTTGGTTTAAGGCCAACGACATTGCAAAAATTTGCTGGGAGGCGAATTGATCCTCCTGTGTCAGTTCCTGTGGATGCAATACACATGTCTGCCGCAATCGCAGCTGCTGATCCGCTGCTAGATCCTCCTGGGACATATTCTATATTCCAGGGATTTTTTGTTGGGCCAAAATCCGAATTTTCTCCACTACTGCCATGTGCCCATGCGTCACAATTGGTTTTACCGATAATAATTGCTCCCGCATTTTTTAACTTTGTGACCACTGTTGCATCATATTGTGGGATGTAATTTTCAAGAACTTTTGAAGCTGCTGTTGTTCGGAG
>Ga0209541_10000871_pt1 | contig 59901 bp, 72 predicted proteins | sample RifCSPlowO2_01_FD_184027 | JGI IMG/M metagenome (GOLD analysis project Ga0209541, IMG submission 184027) | Groundwater microbial communities from Rifle, Colorado - Rifle CSP2_plank lowO2_0.1 (SPAdes) (version 2) | ecosystem: Environmental > Aquatic > Deep subsurface > Groundwater | place... | reverse complement strand
TACAATTGGAGTAGATACAGGAGATGGATAATCAATTTTATTTATTTGGGATTTTATCTTAGAAAATGATCCAAAGCCAATATCCAATCTTGGTTTTTCTATTCCATTTTCTTTATCTTTTAAAAATTTAATATTAAAATTTTCATTTCTTGAAGTTTTAAAACTAATCCCTAATGCATCTTTATCTCTTCCTTCTCCTCTTCTTAATACAAAATTATTTCCTGCTTCTGTATTTACTATTGCAACAATAGTTCCTTCAACTTGTACAGATTCTTCTGGTTGTATAATTATTTCTTGTTCCTGGATTTGAGGAATTTGTTCTATTGCTTCTTTTCCAACAATTACTTCACTCACAACGTCATTATTTGCAGGAACTTCAATGTTCATTAAATTTATAATTGCATCAATTAAATTTCCTATACTTTCAATAGGCTGGCTTTGGGTTTCTGGCTGGTTTGGAGTTGAAGTTTGGGAAGAATCTGGTGAAGTACCTGTGTTTGTTCCAGTTGTGCTTCCACTTGAACCAGTAGAAGAACTAGTTCCAGAAGTTTCCTGGTTTACAGTTATTGATAAAGTTGCAGTATTTATATTTGATGAAACATCTGTTGCTGTACAAGTAATTGTTTTTGTTTCTGCTGTAGTTGGAGTATAATCTCCTGAGCATGAATTACTATTAGAAGAGCATATTGCTGTACCATCACTTGAAGTTACTGAAATTGTAGAAGGATTGTCATCTGAATATGTGCATGAAATTGTAGTTGAAGCTGATCTTGTAAAAGAAGTTCCCGCAGAAGATGAAAGCTGTAAATTTGTTGGTGAACCTGTTTGTGATCTTGATAAATAAATTGTCCTTATTATATTTACAGGATCAAGTACAGAAGAAAGATTAATTGTAGTAAAATTATCATCGTAATTTTCTATTGTTACATTAATTCTATGTGGTGTTGCAGTATATGTTGCAGTTTTATTTTGTATAAACTCATTTAATAATAATACTCTTGGAATTAATCCATTTGCATTAGTGGTTGTATTTGCAACTAAACTAAAACTAATATTATAACCTGTAATGTTGGAGTCCTTTATTGATGCATGGCTATAATTTGATAAATTAATTAATATATACCTTTTTAATAATATCGAACCAGTATCTGGAGTGTTTAATTGTGAAGTAAAATTAAACCTTGGTCTTCCATAAGTAACATTAATTAAAGTTGCATTTCCATCACCAATCGCAATATCAAGTCCAGCAGAACCAGTAGAAGAAAGATTATCATTATGGAATGTGTTGTTTAATCCACCAAATAATCCAAAACCCCAATCAGCTGATCCATAAACTGTTACTAAATTATCAGTAAAATTATTGTTAATTGAGCCATTCCTGATAAATATTCCAATACCTGTTGTAGTTGAATTTACATAGATTTTATTCTTATTAATTGTATTATTCTGAGCAGAAGTTAATTCCAGGGCACCGCCTAATGAGTAGCTTATAATACTTATAAAATTATTATCTGCTATAGTATCATTAGCACCACCAAGTTTTATTCCATAAGAGGTTACTGAATTTGATGAGATATTATTATTGGCATTTTTTATTTCTATTCCATAATTAGTGGAATTAATTATATTTTTTGTAACATTATTAAAGGAACTGCCAATGTAAATTCCATTAGAAGATGGTGTTCCTCCAGCAGAACTTGTATTTAGGATATTTCCATAAATTATATTAAACGCATTTTGTGGTGCACTAGTTGGTTCCTGCAGATGTATAGCTGGTGATTGGGATGCAAGAGTAGTGATCTTATTTGCTGTTATTGAATTGCCTTGAGAACCAAGATAAGGTGTAGCAGAGCTTAATATTATGCCGTCGTTTCCAAATTCTATTGTTGTTATTGTATTATTAGTTAAGTTATTTTGGTTAGAACCTAATAGTCTTATACCTTTATTACTTCCGCCATTTATATTTATAATATTATAACCTATTGTACTATTGCTGACATTGCTAAAAATAATACCAAAACCATTTGTCGCCCCAGTTATATTAATTTCATTAAAAAATGCTGAAACATTTATTGAATGTAAGATATCAATACCTGTGCCTCCAACTTCACTAAAAATGGTTTTGCTTGCATAAATTATTATCTTATTTAAAGACATATTTATATTCGATGAATAAGAAAGATATACAGCTTCACTATCGTTAGTTATTGCTGTGAAGTTGCTGTTTTCTATTGTAATATTATTATTTTTGTAAAAACCATTAATTCCAACTCTAAAAATCATTAAATCTGTAAAGTTCCCATCATAAATGTTGCAGTTTTTAATAATTGTGTGACTAATAAGGTTGTCTAATGAAATTCCTATGTCTGTATTTCCTTCTGCAGATGAAACCGAATAATTAATATTATATCCTGCACAATCTAATACAACCTGATTCGCACTTATAGTAAAACAGGTAGTTGAAGAATTTACATTCCTATCTAGTGTATAAATTCCAGCACTGCTTATAGTTCCGCAGGCAGACTGCGTTGGTGCAATAACTTCTAAACTTAATAAAATTAATATGATTATATAAATAATATAAGACCTCTTTTCATTCATAAAAAAGCCAAGATCTTATTCTTTTTATCTATTTCGATAACTGGACTTGTAGGAATTACAAAAAATAAGGTTCATAAAAAATTTATCTGCCATAAATTTCATAATAATTAATCAGGTCTTTCTAAATAATATTTTAGGCATTAATAAAATTAAAGCTGCAGCACTTTGTGCAGGCTCAACTAATCCTGTTACAGTACTAGTTATTAAATAACCAATAATTATCATAGCCAAAGAATGTTTTATTCCAGATCTATAATCCCCTTCAGCAAATTTACCAAGCAATAATCCAGCAAATAATCCCTGAATTATAATTGTTAAAGTAAATATAGAACCAAAATCAATTTGTTTTGCACTCCCAGCACCCAACCCAAAACCACTTAATCCCCCGCCGCTACCGCCTAAACCAGTGCCGATGTCTGCACTTAATGTGCTTATTTTAGGTATTAAATAAATTTGTAAGACAAGCATTATAATAACAAACATAAAATAAATAATATAACTTTGTATTGTCTGCTGGTATGCATTGCTTTTTCTTTCATCTTTTATTTGTTTGACTTCTAATACAGATTGTGTTACAGCTTCAAGTATAGAAGCCATATCTCCTCCACTTTTCTCAGCTTCAATAACAATAGTGACTGATCTCTTAATTACTTCATTCCTGGAATCTTTTGCAAATATTGTTAATGCTTCATGCAGTGGATATCCCCATTCTATTTGGTTTGCAAGTTTGGTTACATAGGGTGTTAAAGCTCCAAAATTTATATTAGAAACATGTAAAACAGCTTGGGGTATTGTAACTCCAGATCTTACATTTTCAACTAAACCCCTTACAAATTCTAAAAATTTTACTTCAAGTTCCTTTTGTCTTGCTCCTTCTTTTATTATATCTCTTATAAAAAATAAACTTCCAGCAAATAATGCAATAACAATTATCGGGCTAAAATACCATTTTGTAGAACCAAAATCTTTTGTAAAATTAAAAAAGAAAATTAGATCTATTAAAATTAATAATAATCCAATACTTATTCCTATCCAGTGTTCTATTTTTAATTCTATTCTCATAGTCCCTTCTGTGACATGCTTATAAAAAACATAAATCCGATATTTATTAAAGGCAAGGCAACTGCTACACCAATCCAGGCCAATGTCTTAACTTCAAAACCGCCAATGTTTCCGCCTATTGAATTTATTATTGCTAATGTTACAAGTAATAACAAAGGTGCAGCTATCAATAACGAAGTATATACTTCTGAATAAGTAGCTAAGGCTTCAATTTGTTTTTTCCTGTCTAACCTATAAAGATTTAATGCATCTTCAGCCTTTTCTTTTAAATATCCTCTTAAATCTCCCCCAGTTTCTATTGTAGAAACCATTCCATAAAGCAATTCTTTTAGTTCAGGACTTGCAGTTGTATTTGCAACATTTTTTAATGCAGTTGTAAGGTCATAACCAAATAAATTAATATAGTTAAGGATTTTTTTAATCTCTTTTTTTAATTCAGGATAATCTTCTGATTCTGCAATTAATTCAAATATGCTTATTGGCTGTGCTCCAGATCCTGCAACAGCACTCATATGGACTAAAGCAAATGGAAATTCAAGTTTTATTTTGCTGTTTTTTCCGCCTATCAAACTTGCAGGATAAAAATAAAATCCTAATGCAGTTATAATTGTACATAAAAATGCAATCAGAAGTATAATTCCAATATTTAGCTTAAATGCAAAATTCAGTGCTAAAAAAAATAGAAATGATAAAGGCAAAGCTAAAATTGTAAATAAAAGCATCATACTCACATAGCTTCTTGACAAAAGTTCCATCTCTACTGTAAGAAATTGCTTAAACATCGGATCAAATAGTTTAGGAAATTTTTTTATTAAATTGTCAGAAGTATTTTTCATTAATTTATTTGCAAATTCTCCTAATGAACTTGGCTTATAAATACTGTAGTCTTCTTTTTTTAGTATTTTTTCATTCAGTTTTTTAGTATTTTTTCTACTTTTTACATATCTCTTTAATTCTTCACGACTGATTTTTAAGTCTTTTATATAACTCTCTGCTTCTTTTTTGCTTATTTTTGTATTTTCTTGTAAACCTTTATTTTCAGCAGAATTATTAATTTCAGCTTTTGGTAATGGGAGTTCAACTTGTTGCTTAAGAGAATTATCTATTTGCGGAATTGAAGGATTATTTAAATTAGGATTTTTTTTATTAAATTTTCTTGAATCAGGTTCCATTTTATAATTATTGTTTCCTCAATCCAAATTTGCTCAAAACTGTATTTGGAGATTTGTAGTATTCATGTATTATTTTTTGTACTAACTTAAAGCTGGTTATTTTCCTTTTGTATAATTCTTTTATTAATAAAGTTCTGATTTTAAATTCATTAGATACTTGTTCTTTTGTAAAACCATATTGTGTTGCTATATTTGAAAATACCTTGCTGTTTGGATTAAAATTAAAAATATCTTTTTGAGGATCCCATTTGAATACATTATTTATTACTTCTCCTCCAAGTCCTTCCCTAACCTGAATTATTTCATCTACGCTGCTTACCTTTCTGACTTCTTTTCCTTTTATTCTTGTCTGGCTCATTACTATAACAGAAGCAAGAGTTTCTATTAACGAACCTGACAGATTAATTGGTTCAGTTTCTAACCTTTTAATTAATGTGCTTACACTTTCCGCATGCATAGTTGCCATTCCTGGATGCCCGCTTGCCATGGCCTGAAATAAAATAAATGCTTCTTTTCCCCTGACTTCGCCTACAATAATATAATCTGGTCTCTGTCTGAAACTCGCTCTTAACAAATCAAACAAGCTAACTTCACCATATCTTTGCCCAACTAAATTTGTTAATCCAACTCCAGACCTTGCAACACTTGGAAGCCAGTTTTCATGTTCTAATTGCAATTCTCTCGTATCTTCAATAGTTACAATTCTTGCTTGCGGTGGAATGAAAAATGCACAAATATTAATAAAAGAAGTTTTACCACTTCCAGTTCCGCCAACAACCATGTAACTGTTTTCATATTCAGTTAACATCCAGATATATGAAAGTATTTCAGCACTTACAGTTCCTTTAGCCATTAAATCTATGGGGCTCCAGGGAGTTGATGTAAATTTACGTATACTAAAAGTTGGACCTCTTGTTGTAATATCTTCACTATAAGTAGCATTTACTCTTGACTTGTCAGGTAAACTCCCATCTAAAACAGGCTCAGCATAGCTTACATATCTCCCGCATTTTTGTGCTAATTTTTCTACAAAAGAAGCCATTTTATGTATCTCTGTATAAATTAAATTTGTCCTTATATTCCTGTATTTTCTATGCACAATATAAACAGGAGTGTTTAAACCATTGCATTCTACATCTTCTATAAAATAATCATTCATTAAAGGCTCTAGCTCATTCAAACCAACAAAATCCCTGTAAATATAATACATTATTTTTAAATAAGAATCCATTGACAGGTCTATTGAAAGTTCTGTTAACAACACTTTGATATTTTTCTCAAGATAAATTAATACAGTTTCTTTGTTTTTCACACTTATAAAACTTAGATTAATCAATTCTTTTATTCCATCTTCTAAAATCTGCAGTATTTCATTTTCTCTTTCTGTTAATTGAGGCTCTTTAATTTCATAAACTAATTCTGTATTTTGTTGATCCCAATGTATATGTGCATATGAATAAGGGGAAATTAAAGGATATTTTATATTTAAAGTCCTTATATCTTGGGTTTCTGGTAAATTAATTAGTGTAGGTTGTTCTATTTTAAAAATTGGTTTTTCATTTTGTAAAGTTTCTTTTCCTTTCATAAAATTTTCTTTTTTTAAATCAATAGTTGCATTAACATTTGTATTCAGTTTTGGAATCCCATTATTATTGGGCATTGGAATTCTATTTGTTATATTGCCTGTATTCACAATACTATTTGTCGCATTATCTATTTTTGCTCTTCCAATAATTAAGTAAAGTAAACTACCTAATGGTCCAAGAATTATAATTAATAATATCCATAAAATTTTATTATTAAATCTTTTTATAATTGCATCAACTAACATCCATATCCAGAAACCAACTAGCATTAATAATATTATTATAAAAATTATTCCTAATACGCTGCCTAGTCCGCTAAGAAAAGAAAATATACCTGCCATACCACCTCTTTATTATATAAGAAAAAACTATTATATTAATATAAACATTTCTATTATTTCCATTCAGGATGTTTTGCAGCCCATTTAAGCCTTACCTCTACAGAATCTGTATTTTTATCATATAAATTACTTAAAAAATCAATTCCATGAAAAGAATATGCAACAGTTCTTAATTTAGGAATATAGGCTTGAAATTTTATGGATTCTGATTCATCACTATTTTCACTTAAATAATTATGAAATTCTCTTGCAGCAATTCCTAATTGTTCTGTAAAAAATTTAATTAATTCAAAATGGTTGCTATGTTCTTCTCTTTCTTTTAATTGCGCTTCAACAACTTCTTCTAAACGAAGAATATCTGTTGTTATAGATTCAATATTTTTCCTAAGCACATTAACTGTCTTATTAAGTTTGTATTCCTTATACATACTTCTAAAATTAATTATTTCATCATTTGTTCTTATATTTTCATCTGGAATTAAATCAACATTATCAGTTATTGCAGCAACTTTGTAAATTGTCCATTTTAAACCATAGGTAATTGCACCAAAATTATGCATAAACTCTTCCTTCATTAATCCTAATTCTCTACTTGAAACCATAAAATTACAATTAAATAAAGAATTATAAGTTTATTCATCCAATTTTTTCACAGTTTTATAATATGTAATATTATCAACAGAATAAATACAGCCTTTAGTATCTGTTCAGATGTTTCTATAAACTCTAAAATCAGAGAATTTGTCTTGTAAAGTTAATCTCTCATAATTAGAATCCATTTTATTGCTAATTCTAACAAAATTACAGCTCTTTTTAAATGAAGCATCTCCAAGAACTATTAAACCATTTTGTTTAGTTACTCTAGAATTTTCATCTAAAGCCAATAACATAGAATCAGAAGCATTCCATATTAAACAAGAACCAAATGAATTATCATGGAATGGTGATTGGATATAATTAGCTGCAATGTTTTTTCCTTCCCCCAATAATCTAAAATAATGCTCAGGTTGAAGTGATACATGTACAACTCTTTCATAGCCCAAAGTATCTCTTGGAACAATATCAAAACCACACCCAGGATAGTAGAGTAGCCCCAATCCAATTTGAGAATCTAAATATCTTAGTATTTCTGATAATAATATATTTGGTCTTTCTATTCTTTCTGTATAATCTTTTATAGCCTTTTCTTCATTATCCCAATTATGCCTAAGATTCTTAATCTGGTATTTCCTATATTCTAACGCATTCATAATAGAAACAAATACTACAAATATTTAAATCTTTCTAAATGTTACTACCTTATGGTACTATATTTTTATTAACAATACTTTAGGACTTTTCAATTGGTAAGAATTATAAGTTTATTCATCCAATTTTTTCACAGTTTCATAGTAACTTAAAAGTGCAATATTTATCTCCCTTGAATAGATATACTCAGCACCTTTTTTCATATGGAATTCTTTTTGATTTGAAAAATAAAATCCATCTCCTTTTTTTCCTGCAACATAAACTAGTTTCCTTTTGCGCATATCAAACATCCTTCCTTCTGAGTCACCAAGATAACCAATTTCAGCAATCTCACAACATCCATTTATCAATCCTTCTACTGTTTTTGGTTCAGGCAAATGGTTTATTCTTTCAGTAATTTCTTCTTTATTCAATCTATTTAGCATAGTTTTATTAATAATTTTCAATCTTTTTAAATATTATTATAAAATAAACGTTGTTTCAAGAACTATAATTTTTCTATCTAGCTTCATCAATTGCTAAAACTATTCTCTCAGGATTAGTATCAATACCCCCATTTCTTATTACTACATCCCCTAAGCCAGAAATTGTTGTAATTTTACCTGTACCGTCAGGATTAATATTTGCCAAGTCTCCATAATTTAACTTTAATGTAATATCATAAGTTCCCTTTGTTGTTCCCTTTGTTGTTATGACATCAATTTTACCATCTTTAACAGCAATACCATTGGGTTCACTTAAAAAAACTTTAGAATTCCTGTAATTCCAGATAATTTCTTCACTTTCTTTATCAATTCTAAACTCACCTTTCTTTAAATTCAATGTAACTATCCTTTGTGTTCCAGGTCCTCCATTTAAAACCTCTCTTATATTTTGATCTAAAACATGAAACGCAGTTCTTGTCTGTGTAGTTATATTTTTGTCTTTTAATTTATTTATAACAGGCAATCCTGCAGCAAGAAGTATGGCAATTACTATTATTCCTAATCCAAAATATAGTATTGCACTAACCCAGATATCGCCTTTCTTATTCATTTTAAAAAAAATAAAAAATTATGCAGGAGCCGCATTCTTTACATTTACTGCTTGTGGATTATCACCGCATACTCTCTTTGCACCAGATTCTAATTGTACAATCGGTCTTACATCTATAAGTTCATATCCCCCATTTCCTAATCCAACTTCATATGTTTTTGTTGAAAAAGCTGGTAAGTTTCTACTGCCTATTGCAGGAGCAATAACTTCTTCAGTTCCAGGTGCAATTGCTGGATCAGTAACAAAATTTTTAGTTGGTAATGTATTTTCTTTATCTCTTACTGTAAAATGAAAGCCATAAATCTCCTTTTCATTTCTATTCGATAATAAAGTTTCAATTATTTGACCGCCATCTTTATATTGTGCAGTCCCTTCAAAGTTTATACCAGTAGTACATAATAAATTAAATTCAGATAATTCTTCTGTGCTTGAAACTGTTTTTTTAAATAAACCTGTTCCCCAAGTTATTACAAGTGCAGATAATACAATTGTAAAACCTATGATAAGAACTGTAGCAATTAATGGGCTAATACCTTTGTTGGAAATCCTATTTAATTTCCAGACTGAAAATCTTTGATTTTCAATTTTATTTTTCATAATAATCTCCTCCTTTTTTATTCAAATTGTTTTTATTAAACACATTCTGCTTTAACAGATATTGATCCTGTTTTTACTTTATCTTTTTCTATAAGGCACGGGAATATTTCAACAGTGGAAACTGTATCTCCCCCGCTTCCAGTTAATTCTAAACTTTTTTCATCTCCTTCTTTCATGTTCAAAGCAGTGAGTTTTGTCACCTTATTTTCAGGAGCAATCCAAAAACAATCTATCCTATGGTTTCCAGTATTTTCAAACTTTAATAATAAATTATTATTTTCTTGCGATTTACATTCGTTTATCTGAAATTGTATTTGTGCCTCTTCATTTGCTGAAAACTTAATATCTCCTTTTTTTCCAGTTAATTCAACTTGACCTTTTAAAAATAAAAATATCAAAGCAGCAATTGCAACTGTAAAACCAACTATAAGAACTGTAGCTAATAATGGTGAAATACCTCTTTTATGCATCATACTTAAAACTTTAAACGCTCAACTTATTTATAAATGTTATTATACGTAGATCATATTGCGATTAAGGGGATAAGTGTACATCCAACATCATTGCACAATCTTTCATGATCAAATATTAATTGTCTTTTGCTACATTTTACAAAAACTTCTTTTTCAGGATCTTTTATTATTGGTGTAATCTTAATCAGTTTATCATTTGGATCATTTCTCAATCCTATCTCTAATTCTCTTTCTTCACCAGGAATTAATTCTTTCCTTGCATTGTTTTGTGTTAAAAATTGTTCTGAAGTTTCCAGTCCAGGAGAATTAATCACATATTTATGTATTGAAAAAGCACCTTTATTTACAATTTTTAATCCCTTAAGTTTGTAAATTTCAAGATTTGCAGAAACTTGTTCATAAGATAAAGTGTTTCCATCTTCATCTGCATCTATCCTGTAATCTAAATAAACTTCATCACAAAGCAAAGTATCTTCAATTATTGCTTCTGGTTTGAATTCTTTTGTTTTTTGTACCACATAAGTTGAAACAATTGCTGCTAATGCAATAGAAAATGCAACTAATAAAACTGTAGCAATTAGTGGACTAATACCTTTTTTTTGCATAATTAAATAAAAAATAGACTAGATATTAAACCTTTCTAATCAAAATTAATATGAAGTTTACTTTGAGAGGTTTGCCATAAATACATTAGAATATCTCAATCTCTCTATCTTCTATCATTAGAACACATCATTTCAATAGTTGCCAATCAATAGACAATTTCAGATATCTCGCATATTATCAACTTCTTTTAGAATATCATTTGCATCAGGTTCCTTTTCTATAGTATTAACCCCGCCGCAATTTCCGCATATTTTTGGAGGTTCGTTTCTCTGTATCTTGGGGCTAAATTTGAATTTACAGTTTCTGCATAAAAACCTTGTCATAAAAATATAAAGAAAAACTTGTTTATTAAGTTTTTGATAATAAATAATAAGAATTATAAAGGTAAATCATGTTTAAATTAATATGTTAATTAAAAAGGTGGGTATAAAATATCTTATATTATTTATTTTAGTTTATTTCTTACTAAATATAGATCATGCTGCAGCACAGTTAAATGATATTGATAATGATTTACTTAATAACCAGATAGAATCCTTACTTGGCACAAATCCTGCAATAAAAGATTCAGATCAGGATGGTCTTACTGATGCTGAAGAATTTATACAAGGCTCAAATCCAAAAGATGCAGATACAGACGATAATGGTATTTCAGATGGTGAAGAAAAAAGAACAAAAACAGGAAATAAATTCTTTGATGATTTAAATGATTCATTTCAGAATAATAGTTTAGAAAATGAAGAATCAGGTTTTTCTGGAAATTTTCCTCAAGAAGATAAAGATAAGAATTTAGGAACATCAAAAACTAATAAGAAAAGAACCTCTTCAAATTCAGAAAAAACCAGAACCAAAGATCTGAATATTGATGAAAATAATGAGATTATAACTAAAGATGCTTCTGAAAAATTAAGTCTTTCATTTGGAAAAACAGTTATTATAAAAGAGATTAGCAGAAATAAATTAATAACAGCATTTGCAGTTATTCTTCCCATAGCTATACTTTTCTTCAGCTTGATTATTTATCTAGTGCATAAAAGAAGGTTCCATGAATCTGCAATTTCCAGGACTATGATAATAATCTCTTTTATTTTAATCCTAATCATTCTTGGAAATTTTTTAAAGAGCAATAATATTTCAAACATATCAGGTCTTGCTTATTATAGTAAACCTATTTGTGTGACTTTTGATTCCTATTCTTGTGAAGATAAAGAAAGCTATATTTCTGTTTTTGGAAATGGGTTAAATCTTCAAGCAAAAGACAGATGCTCTGAAAATTTAAATTACCAGTTCAGTTGTCTTCCAGATAATATCTTAAAAGGTTGCGTACAAAAATGTAATATCGGCTGTGATATTAACAGCTGCAGAAAAACTATTGAAACTGCTAAAAGAGAAAATGTAGAATTATTAGGTTCATGGGGTGGACCAACTCTTACAACTGCAGTTTCAGATCCATTAGTATTCTCAGGTTCTGGTGGAGGATTTTATATTTTAAATGCTACAAATAAATTTGCACCTGTAATACTTGGCAGGTTTGCAACTTCTGGCAAAGTAAATGGGTTATCAGTATCAAATGGGTATTTATTCATAGGAGCAGGTAATAATGGTTTATCTGTCTATAATGTTTCTGACCCATATAATGCTTTTCTAGTTTCACATTTTGATACTCCTGGATTTGCTAGAAATATATTTATTTTAAATAATATACTCTATCTTGCAGATTCATCTGGCGGTTTGAGAATTATAGATGTTAGTGATAAATTATTACCAAGAGAAATGGGATTTTATGCAGCAGAAAAAAGTAACTTTTATTCAGTGTATGTTAAGGATAATATTGCATATGTAACAGAAAGAGAAACAGAAAAGAAAAAAGGAAATCTTTTAGCATTAGATATTTCAAATCCTGAATTAGTTTCAGTTTTATCTTCTGTTGATTTAGGATGGGGAAATGTAGCATATGGTTTGGATGTCTTAAATAACAAAGCCTATGTTGCAGCAGGTCCAACAGGATTGGTTGTTGTTGACATTTCAGACCCTAGAAACTTAAAGGTTATAAGTAAAATCTATCTTGGTAGTGCTGTTCTGGATGCTAAAGTAAAAGATAATTTTGCTTACACAACTTTAGGTGGAGGTTTAGGATTAAAAATTATAGACATTTCAGATCCAAAAAACCTTAAGGAAAAAGGAAATATTTCAACAGCAGATAATGCAAATGTTGTTAGATTAGCTGGCAATTTTGCATTTATAGCAAATGATGATGCAGGATTGAGAATTATGGATATTACAAATCCTTCTTCTCCTAAACAAGTTTATAGTTTTGTTGCATCAAGTGTAGTTTACGATGTTTTTGTTGAAAATAATAGGGTTTATTCTTTAGATACAGATGTAGGTGTTCTTGTAGCAGACATAAAAGAAAATAATGAATATGAGATCATAGGCCAATATCAAAGAAAATATAGCAGGCCACAGCCACTTTCTGCAAGAGGAATTTATGCTAAAAATGGTTTTATTTATCTTGCAGATGGGGATGCAGGATTTAGGGTTTTAGATGCAAGAAATATTAATCAAATTAGGGAAATTAGTTATTTTGATCCTTTAAATTCAAGCTTTTCAGCAGTAGAAATAGTTGGAAATTTGGCATTTGTATCTGATCTTGAAAATCAGGGATTAAGGATTATTGATATATCCAATCCAAACAAGATTTTCGAAATAGGTCATTGGTTTAATTCAAAAGGTAAAGAATTAAATTCTGTATGTAATCCCAGATTAATTGATTCTAGAGATAGACCACCATACAATATTAAGATAAAGGATAATAAAGCTTATTTGTCTGCAGGCCATTTAATTATTATTGATATATCTAATCCAAAAAATCCTAGAGAAATAAATAGAATTGATCCTGGAGGAAATGTGAGGAGTGTTTCTATTGAACAAAATTATATAGCTATAGCCAGTAATACTCAAGGCCTTAAATTAATAGATATATCTAGTATTTGTAATCCAAAAAATCTTGGCTCATTTAAGATTCCTGAAGATGTTGGAAAAGCAGCAGATGTTCAGGTAAGGGATAATATAGCTTATATTGCTTATGAAGACTATGGGCTTTTTGTTATAGACTTATCAGACCCAAATAATTTAAAGCAGATTGGATTTTACGATACTCCAAACAGTGCGCGTAATTTGCAGATTTATAATAATAAAATATTCCTGGCAGATGCAGATACAGGGGTTTTGGTATTTGAATATCAGCCATAAAAATTTGCAAAGGGTTTTAGGTATAACATATGAAGACTAATGTTGTATCTTAAAAGTAGTGAACAATCGAAAGATTTAAATAGATGTAGTCATAATAAAGAATATGAAAATCATAAAAAACTTTTTAATTTACAGCTTACTTAGCCTTGCAGCATGTAGCAAAACTTATTCTGAAAGATATTATTCTCGAGATTATGTTTTTGTTAGTTCATCAGAAAATAAGAAGGCATATATAGATAGTCTTGATAATGCAGATTTTAAAAAAGGTCAAGTTATTTGCATTAACAATCAAAAATATGGTTATATTTCAGATTCGGAAGATCCCACGATAATGATATTTATGCCGCATAAAAGGTTAACTGGAAGCCTACCAGGCAAAGAGGTTGATCCTAGAAGATTTGAAGATATTGAGGCGTATATAAGAAGAACAGATTGTGATGGTAGGAGAACGGCAGGCATATGCGGGGCCATAGAAAAAAATTTAGATAATCAGATTACTATTAATGTAAACGAATTAGAATTAAGTTGTATTCCAAATTTATAATATTTTTATTTTTTGTTCCAAGGCGGAATAGGATCAGGTTCTGATCTTCTTTCAGGAGGGAATCTTGTTATTCCTTCAAATAAATTTCCGCAACAATTTTCTCCTTCTGCACATTGCGCTTTCTTTTCACATTGATCTTTTATATAATCATTAATATTTGATGGATTTCTATTTATAACTGCACTTGCGCAAGATGTAGTTGCATCTGGACTATCAGGTGGTCTTGTTGTTTCTACAGGAATTTGAATTCCATTTTGTCCGCTTATTGTAATCTCAGTAGGCATTGCAATCTCTCCAATATGTCTTTTTGCAATGCATAAAGCTTTGGCAAGTGCTCTTTTTTCACTTGCACTCATACAAGCCAAGTCACCATCAGGGCTAGGCGTTCCGGAAGTAGCAACATCCTCTGCTTTTCGTGCATCTTCTTCAGCTTTTCGTGCATCTTCTTCAACTTCCCTTGCTTGTTTTTCAGCAGCATCAGCAGCATCTTTATCCTTTTGTGTTTGTGTAGCATCTGCCAATTCTCTTGCATCAATAGCTCTCTGTTTTGCAACTGAAACATCTCTACTTACTTGGTTTGCCTCTTTTCTTGCAAACATGGCAACACACTTATTACCATCAAGACATTCTTTTACTTGTCCTTTTCCATCTAAAGTAATAATAGGACTTTCGCCTTTCCATTTAGGATTATTGCACCTGCCCCAGCAGTCGCCATCAGGGTCAATATAATCTCGATCTTTTAGATAAATATTTTCATCTTCTACAGCCCCTCCCCTCTCCTGTTTTAAATCGTCAACAGTCATAATTTGTCTTGGTTTATTTTCAACTGAATTTTCTGGGTGGCTAATAGAAAGCCTAAACATTTCTTCTTTTGAGTTATATTCTACACAAAATCCCCTATTGCATATCTTATCTTTTGTTTTCTTTGCAAGATCCTTTAAAATTTCCAAATCAATATCGCCGCTGCCTCCGCCGCTCTCAATACACGGATCAACCTTTGTAAAATGGGAAAATGTTATTTTGTTTTGATTGACTTCAGGGTTGCCTTTCCAACATTCAAAAAATTCAGCTTTTTTTTCTAATTCTCCTTTGATTTTTTGTTTTGCCATTTCACTTCCATCAAACAAACCACAATTTCCTGCATTTTCATGTCCAGATAAAATATTTGTAATATCTGAATTGTCTAGATCATCATTTGAGTCTGAATTTATTGCACATAATTTATTAGCAGCATTTTTAGTATACAAGCCTGAATTTAATTTTTCATTTTCAGGCATAAAGCTTGCGCCTAATTGGAACTGATTTTCTTTTTCTAAATAATTAAGATTTGACACTAAAAATTGATTGCTGCCCAAGTTGTGTCCTATTTCATCTTCTAAAAGTTCTTTAATATTACACATAATACCTTCATTACAAATAAATTCATTCATTGCAGTATCTGAATAATAGCAGTTGTCTAAGCCATTTTCTAATCTTCCAAAAGCATTTTTTATTTTATTAAATAATGGTTGACATTCTAACTTATTGTCTACAATTTTACAATCATGCGTCATTCTTTTGACTTCAACATCCTCGTAATCAACAAACAACAAGCCTATTTCATTTGGAAATTCATTTTTCATTTCTTGATATGAATTTTTATTATTAAATCTCTTTTCAAATTCTTCAAAAGAATCAGGCAAACTGTGTCTCGGTGCAAGATCTATAATTGGTAATGCTAAATTCACAGTACATGCAGCATCTTTATTATTTAAAGCAGAAACATAATCAGCAAAATTATTATCTAAAAAATCCATTTGTTTAGGACTTAAGCACATTAAATTTTCAGCCCATTTTGAAAATGCTTCTAGGGATTTATCTGGATTTTTTAATTTGCAGGCTGATTGGTATTCAGAAATAATTTGCATAGGAATAAATCCACTTCCACATCCTGAAAAATCTTTTAAGTATGAAACATTTGTAACTAATTTTTTTCCTAATGGATTTGTTATTGCTGATAAAGAGGGAACAAACAATTTATTTTCAATAACAACATTATCAATTACTCCTTGAAATTGTCCTGCTAAATATCCTACTCTATACCCATTTCCTATTATTAAATTTCCGCCATTTACCCAATTGCTGACCTTAACATCTTTTGAAGCCTGCTCTGTATTATCAACATAAACTTTTAATTTTCCATTTTTATGGTCATAACTGCAAGTTAAATCCAAAACTTTGTTTGTTTCTAATAGTTTATTTGATTTAACACTAAGCATTCCTCTTGTCCTGTCAAAAACACCACAAACAGGAAAACCATTTTCAAGCCATAATGCATAATTATAATTATTATCTGCTATAACCTGAGTTCCGCTTTTGGAATTAAGTTTTATTAAAGCCTTTATTGTAATATCATTTTTAATATCTTTTTTATTTGCATTAACGTAACTGTATCTTCCTGTTCTTACTCCGCCGCTAAATTCCAGTGCTTTTCCATTATTATCCAGACCATTTACCCATTTGGGATTAGTAATAACTAATTGTGTATTTGAAGAAGTATCAATAGTCCTGCTTCCTGCACCTTCATCAAAATTTAAAGATGCAATAGAACTGACATTAGATTGGTTTGAGTTTAATCCTGCAACATAAACTTGTTTATTTGCATTATAATTTTTAACATTAACAAGATTTCCAATTAAATCTTCCTGTGAATACTCAAAATCATTATATCCTGAAAATTTATCAGCAATTGAGATTATTAAAACTGTAGATAATATCAAAGCAAATGTTATTAAAATTAAGGAATAAATTTCTTTTTTATGCATATAATTTAAGTTGTAATTCATTATTTAAGGCTTTTGTAATACTTATTTAAATATTTTTAATTTGTAACGATTATAAAATAGTATCTATTTAGGAATATTACTAATAGAATAATACAATGATTCATAAACCTTTTAAAGGCTTTATAAAAATAATAAAAATTAATGAGTAATAAAAAAGTTGGTGGAATTTTAATATTTGCATCAATACTTCTTTTAGGAGTATTAATCGCATATAATTTTCAATTAAAGTTACAAAGCAATGCAATTGGCTGTAACCCAAACGCAACATGCATGAAAATGAATTCTTTATTGACATTAACAAATATTTTTATAGGTATAATTTCAGCAATATTAAGCTTAGGATTTTATTTTATATTTTTTAATAAATCAGAACAGGAGATAATTAATAAGATAACTAATCTTGAAAAAGAAAAAAGAATACTTTCAAAAAACGATAAGTTCAATTTATTTATTAAAGCCCTAAATTCAGAAGAACAAATGGTTTTAAAACTAATTAAATACGAAGAAGGAATAACCCAGTCTTCTTTAAGACACAAAACAGGATTATCAAAAACCAAATTAAGTTTTATTTTATCAGATTTAGAAAAAAAAGAAATAGTAAAAAAAGAACTATATGGAAAAACAAATAAATTATACATGAAGGAGGCAATATTATCAATCTAAGGATTTACAGATAAATATTTATAGGGGGAATTATTCAGAAAAAAATGGCAAAAAAAACTTCAGCATTAGACAAAATAAATTTTAATACAATTATCCACGTTCTTATAATAACATTGGCTGTTTTATTTATAATAAACTTAGCATTCACTTTAGTAGTGTCTTCCCAAATTAAGGAGAAAATAAAAATTTTAAAAGAAGATCAAAGACCTGCAAATATAGAATTAACAATATTAGAATCAAATTGTGCTGATTGTTTTAATATAGATCAGGTTGTAAACCAGATTAAATCATTAAATGTAAAAGTAGAAAATGAAAAAATATTAAACCAGAATGAAGCTTCTGAATTAATTAAAAAATATAACATTAAGAAACTACCAACAGTTATGGTCACAGGAGAAATAAATAAGACTCAAATGCAATTTATGGTACAAAAAAATAACATATTGCTTTTCGACGATCTTAAAGCACCATATTATGACTTAAATTCAAATAAGGTTGTAGGAAAAGTAAAAGCACAGATAATTAATATAAAGAATTGCAAAAAATGTTTTGATGTTTCTCTCTTACTTGCACAATTAAAAGAATCTGATGTTGCAATTACAGAAACTAAAATTTATTTTGAAAATGAAAAAGAAGCAAATGAATTAATAAATAAGTTCAAATTAGATAAATTACCTGCTTTAATTTTATCAGAAGATTTATCTTATTATCCGGAAATCGTAGAAATATGGAAACAATTTGGAAAAATAGAACAAAATCAGTATGTTTTAACAAAAATCATTCCGCCATATAAAAATTTACAGAATAATAAAATTGAAGGTTTAGTAAAAGCAACTTATATATCCGATAAATCATGTATAGAATGCTTTAATATAAATAATTATAATCTGGCCCTGAAAAATGTAGGCATTATAGTTTCTGAAGAAGAAAAATTAGACATATCTAGTCAAAAAGGAAAAGAATTAATACAAAAATATAATATTAAAAAATTACCTGTAATGATCTTATCCAATGATGTAAAAGTTTATTCTGTTTATAGTTCACTGCTTAAAAAATTAGGAACTGAAAATACAGATGGCACTTATTTGTTTACAGCAGTTGAAAATATGGGCACATATAAAGATTTATCAACAAACCAGATAATTAAACAAAAAGCCCAATAAAATGGAGAATAATCAAAATTTAACCGGTCATGAAAAGAAGATGTTAAAGAAACAGGAAAATCAATCTTCAGAAAATAAAAAAGACAAAAAAGAAATAAAGAAAAAAACTATAAAACATGCAGTAATAATACTCGTTCTTGCTTTAATCATATTTGGTTTATATAAATCAATATCAAATGTGAAAAGTTTTGAGCCGTATTATGATAAGGAATTCCACTGGCATGCAAATATAAATATTTTTACTTGTGGAAATGAAATTCAGTTAAAATGCAAATCGGGATTTTGTGGAACAATGCTAAATCACCACCATAATGACCAGATAATTCATATGGAAGGAAGTGTTTTACCAAGAAAAGAAGATATCTCCTTGGGAAGTTTCTTTGATACTATAAACATCAAGTTTTCAGAAACAGAGATAGCAGACAAGAAAAATGGAGATTTATGCAATGGAAAACCTGGAAAAGTAAATTTGTATGTTAATGGGGAATTAAATAAAGAATTTAAGGATTATATCCCATCAATGTGTAATGCACAGGAACCTGCAGAAATAAGACAAAGATGCGATAAAATAGAAGTGAAATTTGAATAAGCTTATAAAATTTTCTTGTATGTTTTATTTTTATGTCAATATATGATATTCAATTTACAGAGCAGGATATTTTTAATAAATTGAAGAGCTTTGATATTTCAGATAATAGGTCACTTATGTTTTTAGAACATGAATTAAAATCAAACTTATCTACAGCTCATCAAACTATTTTAGTACTTAGGGGATGGGAGATTAATAAAAATCAGCAAAATCATATTAAACAATTAATTGAATATAATAAGTTATTACATTCATCAATTGATACAATGATAAGAAATTATCAGACTAATGCAGATAGTAAACTATTGTCACTTTGTTCTAAAAATTTATTGGAAAATATTGTCTCAATCTCTGATAAATTACCTTTAGTTAAAACAATTGGTTGTCTTGGTATTATTTCAGAAGAAAATAGAAAGATTTTATTAGAAGCTGACAATTCCTATGTATTGACTTTTTATACATATAATCTGCATTTTGCAAAACAATTTCAAAGAAGTATATTCAATTTAAAAAAAGATTTACAAAAATATTTCTTAGAGAATTTATCTGCTTCAGACCAAATACATATGAGCCATCCAAACGTGCCGCGATTAGAAACAAAAGTAGATTATTTTACAAATGTTATAATTCCATTGATATCAAATATACAGCAGCACGCTTTTAATTCTGAAAATGATATTTATGAAAGAAGAGATAATGAAGACTCCTTTAATAGGAAAATTAGAATTGGAAGTTCAATAGATAAGAAAAATAAAGAGATTTCTATTATAGTAGAAGATTCTGGTTTTGGAATAAGACATGAAATCCAAGAAAGAATATTTGAAAAAGGATTCTCAACAAAACAAGAAGGTGGTTTTGGTTTATTTTATGTAAAGAATTTTGTTGAAGCTAATAAAGGAAAAATTTGTTTTGAAACAGAATTAGGAAGGGGAACATCTTTCAAATTTACAATACCTTATAAAAAAGTAGAAAATTACATTTATAGACAATAATAAAAGATAAAATTTCATTTAAAATTATAAACTAAACAATAAAAAATCTTATTTAACTTATTGGAGCAATTTTTAGCCTTATTTTAACCACCGTTTCATCCGTAAACTATTAATAATACTCTATTTTACAAATAATATGAGAAAGCAAAAAAAAAGTTTACTATCTGAAAATTATTTATTTTTAATTTTAGGAATAATTGCAATTTTATTAGTTTTTAATCAGGTAAATGTTAGTGCTTTGAATTCTGCATTAAGTACAACTTCTAAATTTAAAGGAGGAAATGTCGATTTATCAAAAGTCGATATCACCGATATTAAGTCTACAGCACAGGGAATGACTTTATTATTTCCTTTAGACAAAATAAAAACACAGGAAGATGCAATTTCAGCTATTATTCCAACAGGAACTCCAGATTATGGAGAAGCAATGGGCGTTTCTTTTGATGATCCAGTAAATTCAATGGAAAAAATGGCAAAAGCATATCTGGCATTAAAATCTCAGGCACAACAAAATCAGGAAATTTGGCAGCGTTATTTAAACTTAGCAGCAAAACCAACAGGAATTTCTTGTGAATATTGTTGCGGTATAGGTGCACAGGGAATTGATTCAAAAGGAAATTCACGTTGTGGTTGTCAGCACAATCCTGCTCTTCAGTCTGTAACTATATGGCTGATGATAAATACAGAATATTCAGATGCAGAAGTTTTAAAAGAAGTATACAAATGGAAAGCATTATTCTTCCCGAAAGATATGGTTGGTTTAGCCATAAAAATATCTGGAGGAGATGATTCAGTATTAGAAGATTTACCAGGAATGGTCGGAGGTTGTTAAAAAATGAATAGAAATATAATAATTGTAGTAGCACTTGTTGTGCTTGTGGTAATAGCTGGATTGCAGGCTTTTCAGCTTTCAGGCTTGAAGTCTGAATTAGATTCAGGTGAAGTAAAATTAAAATCTGCTTCTTCAAGCGCAGGAATAGCTTCACAAGGTTCAGGCAGTCCATCAAGTTTGGATAGTTTACCACAAATGGTTGGCGGTTGTTGAATTTAATATGAATATCAATAAACTTTTTATTTTATTATTAATTTTATTTGCATTAACTTTCTCAGTATTTGCTACATCACATCTTCCCCAAAATTTATTAAAAATTCAGGAAGCTAATGATGAAGCAGCATCAAATTATGCTAAAATATTAACAATTTCACTAGTCTTCATTGCAGGATTAACATCTATCTTTTCACCATGCATCCTGCCATTAATACCTGCTTTTTTTTCCTACACATTTAAAGAGAGAAAGAATATTACTAAAATGACCTCTGTATTTTTCCTGGGTTTTGCATTATCATTTATTTTTTTAGGTTTGATAGCTGCACTAATATTCAAATCAACTTTATTAGTTTTTCAAAATAATTTATCATTAATAGTTAAGATTTCAGGTTTATTCTTAGTAATTTTTGGAATTATGCTTATTTTAGGAAAAGGATTCGCAGGATTAAAACTAAAAAATCAAAATATGAAAAAGAATTCCTTAGGCATATTTTTTTATGGAATTATTTTTGCATTTGGATGGTCTGCATGCCTTGGACCAATATTATCTGGCGTACTATTAATGGTATCTGTATTTAATAACTATTTTACTGCAGCTTATCTGATGTTATTTTACTCTTTGGGTGTTTTCATTCCTTTATTCTTATTATCTATATTTTTTGACAAATCTAAATTACTAAGAAAAAATATTTTTAACAAAAGCATATCCATTTTTGGTATAAAAACACACATTACCAAACTTATTTCAGGTATAATGTTTTTATTCCTTGGAACTATATTCTTAATATTTGGTAAAACAGCAGTTCTTAACTCTTTTAACATGTTTGGAGCTAAAAACTATTTTTATATTTATCAGAATTATATAATAAAGAATAGTTATTTATTTAATATACTGGGAATAGTCTTATTAATAATATTATTAAGTTTAATATTGTATTTTATATTTAGGAGGAAAGAAAAATGAAAACATTTATTAGTATTTTATTTATAACTATTTTATTAATAGCTTGTCAGAATACCAACCAGGAAATTAAGGATTCTAATGAAAAAACAGCAATAGATATAGTGGATTTGTATTATAAGTCATTAAATAATAAAAACTACGAAACCATGTATTCTTTAATATCTGAAGGTTTCAAACAAATAGAACCCACAGCAAAAGATTATCAGACATTTGAATTATATATGAAAAGATTCTCTAACTCATTTGAAAGTGTGGAGGCTAAAGATATAAGATTAGTTGAAAGTTCTGCTGACGCTGCAAAAGTAAGTTATAATATGTTTTTAAAGCCTAAAAATGTAGAAATGCAGCAGTTAAATTTAACAACCGAATTAAAAATCAAAAATAATGAATGGAAAATGATACATCCATATAGCAACAAGATAGATGGGTCATAATGAAAAGAAGATATTTTATAGCTGCAGGATTTTTAGCCTTGGTATTAATTCTTTCTTTATTATTTTTAAATTCAGATAATCTTAAAAAAGAAGCAGACAGAGTAAATTCTATTTCATTATCAAGAGAATTAGAAATTGAAGATTTAAAAGAATTAGAAAAATTAACAAAAGATGATGAACATGCAAAACTATTTTTAGAAGAAGCTTTTTGGCTTTTAAAAAATAATCAATCCGATCATGCAAATCATCCAATCTCATTTTTGGTAAATTATATTAAAACAGGAAAAAAAGAAATTTGTATTCCACATGAATTGATACATATGAAATATTACATTGAATCTGATGAAAAAGAATTAATAAACAAACATCTCACAATTATAGAACAATATAAAGAACAGTGGAAATCAGAAGCTGAAAAAAAGAAAGAAAAATTTCCTCAATATTATAAAAATTTCGAACAAGTATTAAGCTCAGTTGGTCTATCAATAGAAAGATTAAGAAATAAGCAGTATGACAATAAAACATTTAAATTAATTGAATTTATTGATAATTATGGGATTTGTTAATTCTAAAATACCAAAAATATTTAAACCAAAAGATAGTTGGGATGATATGCAAAAAAAGACAGTTTCTAAAGATAGTCCATTAGCAGAGTTAACATTAAGAAAATATGAAAAACCTTCTTCTGAAGCAACAAAAAGAGAAATAATAAAAAAATTGTGCTTATCTATAGGTTTATTACAACCAGGGGATTCAAGAGATGTAATTGTGGATATATTTCATGTTTTAATAGAATCAAATTCTCCAGTAGATTCAGAAATATTGCAGCAAAAAGTAATTGATTATCGAAAACAAAGCAATATGCCTTTATTGGGAATAGCACAATCAAATATAAGAAGGCAATTAAGAAGATTAAGGGAATTATTTTTAGTAGAAAAAATTGCAAACACTTACAGAATTTCAGAAAATGAAAACATTCATACATTATTTGAAGAGAGAATAAAAAAATATTATCTTCCATCTATTCTGGCAAGAGTTGAAGAATATTTCAAAGCTTTAAAATAATATAGATTAAACAAAAAATAAAGTGTCTCTTTGCATCAATTCTTTCATAAATTTGTGGTATTTTTCATTATCCATTTTGATAATTTTTTCACTTACTAATATAAATTGTCTTCTCATTCTATTTACAAATATATCAGGATACTTTAGTTCAATTTTAGTAAGCCTTATCTCAAAAGGATAAACATTAGACCTATCAAGTATGCAATCAAAACTATTTTCAAAATGAGAATTGCCAAAATAATAGTTTATTGTTGTTAACGGCGCTTCTCTATTTAATATTCCCCTGTCATAATGATATAATAAATAATCTCTGATTATTCTGTCTGCTAAGTCTTTAGTTTCATGTTTTTCACCAGAACTTCTTTTTATTCTGGGACATGTTAATATATTTAATTTTTTGGCATGACTTCTTAAAGCTAAAATAAATAAAAAACTAGGAAAATATTTATTTAATATGTGGTCTGGTAAACCTTCTATTCTGCACAACATTATATTGTATTCAAGTATAATATTAGATTTTTAATTCATATTTAATGTTTTTTAATTAATAAGATTATTGAAATAATTAACATTAAAGTTATGAATCCTGCAGATACTAAACATACAGGACAAAAAACATACAATACAAAAGCTTCAATATAAGTCAAGTACAAAGTAAATAAAAATCCAGTTAGACTCATTAAGAATATCATCCAATGCATTTGTTTAGTATCTTCTTTCAAAGCCAAATAACTTGCAGCAAGAATAGCTATATATCCAATTATTCCAATTAATGCAACAGGAATTCCTAGAAATTCAGAATAAACGCTTCTATTCACAACATCGCAGGAAAATGTATCATTTATATTGCAAATTCCTTTTATATCTGTATAATGATGATATAAAGAATAAGAGGATAATAAAATTCCAAGTAAACAAAATAAAATAATAATTTTTAATAATAACTTTTTCATTGTATTTTACATCCAGTTATAGAACTTAATTCCTGTATATCAAATACACCTGTACTTTTTTCTCCATTTATTTCCCATGTTGGATAACTTCCAATGTTTTCCTTATTGCATATTTCTGTTTGCTTAGTTTTATCTCCAGGAATACCGCATTCAACATATTGTACTAAATTAAAAGATTTTCCAAAAATTTGTTTTTGTTTTGCACATGCAGGGCACCAATATGCTCCATACATTTTAATATCTTTTTCAGTTAAACATTTTGCAAAATCATCATATTTTCCAGGTTTTTTATAATTATTGTATCCTATAAATGCCAATACTAAAAATACTGCAATCAATGCAATGTAGAATATTGTACTCTTTTTCATATACCCTCCTACTTTAGATATTCCCATATAAAGAATATAAATATTATGAATCCTAAGATCAGACTCATTACTAATGTAAAATATAAACTTTTCTCACTGAATTTTTTTTCATCTAGTTTTGTTAATGCTAAATATAAGATTATAAAAAATATTAATGCAGTAATTCCCTTTCCAATCCAGTGGTGCGTTCCTATTTTAGCTAAAAAATCTTTTAGAGGTTTATACAATTCACCAAATATAGTCATTAATGTAATTAAAACCATTGTAAATATTGTGGAAAAATTCAATGCTCTTAAATTCATATTTTAGCCTCCAAACCAGCCCTGGCCCCAGTAGATATTAAATATCCCATTCCAGCCATTGTAAATCCAATTAATATTATAATTGCAATCAAAATAATAAGTCCTTTTTTATATTTATCAAGATTTTTAGATTTTTTGAATAGAATTGCAGTTGATAAAATACTTAGAAATGGTAAAAAAAGAAAAATATGTTCCTTTGCTTCCATTATTACATTATGGGCCCAAGGTATTGGACCTTCTTTTATTATTGGTTTAACTTCATTTCCATAATAATTTGTATAATAAAATCCTCCAAAAATCCATGATAAGATTATAAAAAAAGTTCCTATCAAAGCTGCTATTTTAGCTCTTTTTATTCTCTGTTCATTTATATTTATTATTTCAACTAAGCACCATAAAAATGCAAAAATTCCTAATTCTCCAAATGCAGCATGTATTCCAATTAGAAAATTAACCATATAAATAAAAATATATTTTGCCTTAAATAACTTTGTAAAATAGTTAACAATAGTAAACAAAAAATTATTTACTGTCTAATTTATTATATTACAGCAAATAATAATCCTGGGCTTAATGCTAAATTTTTTGTATTTATTTTTTAACTCCATTAATAACTCTATAAATATTATTTATAATGTCAGAAGCAACAATACTTTCTCCAAATTCTTTTGATGCATATTCTCCAGCTTTTCCATTTATATAAGCAGCACAGCATGCAGCATCAAAACTATTAATTTTCCTTGCAAGCAAAGCACCGCATATTCCTGCTAATGTATCTCCCATTCCAGCTTTTGTCATATAATTGCTTCCTGTTTTATTTATTACAGTTTCATTTCCATTGCTTATTACATCTATTTTTCCCTTAAGCAGAATAATACAATTATATTTTTTAGCAGCTTTTTTTACTTCTTCTATTCTGGAATTTAAATCATTTTCAACTTTTATTCCAGTAATTTTATAAAATTCCATTGCATGCGGTGTTAGTATAAAATTTTTATTTAATTTAGAATTTAGTGAATATAATGCATCTGCATCTAAAACAGCAGGTAATCTTATTTTATTAATTAAATCTTTCATAGCAGAAATTGTTTGATTATTTCTAAATATCCCCCCACCAATAACAATTGCATCAAATTTATCTTGTTCAGATAAAATATAATTAATATGTTCTTTAGATAAGTAATCTCCTTTTAGTGGAAATGCTATTAGATCTGGAGAGTAAGATTTTATTGCATTTGCTGAACTTTCAGGAGAATAAATTCTTACTAGATCACATCCAGATTTATAAGCTGCTAGTGAATTTAAAATTGGTGATCCACTATAATCTAAAGAACCACCAACAACAATTAATTTCCCAAAATCGCCTTTTCTGCACCAGTCTTTTCTTTTGTTATAAAATTTATTTAAATTTGAATTTGTAACATAGGATATCATTGGATTGTATATCCTCCATCAACTGTAATTGTCTGTCCGGTAATATAACTTGATGAATCAGAAGCAAGAAAAGCAGTTAGTTCAGCAATATCTTCAGGTTTTCCATTTCTTTTTAATGGAACAATTTTTGAGAATTCTAATTGTTCTCTTTTGCTCATAAAATTATCTACACCGGGAGTTGATATTAGTCCGGGAGCAACAGCATTTACATTTATCTTATACTCTGCCAATTCTAAAGCAGCTGATTTTGTAAATCCTGAAAGTCCTGCTTTTGTAGTGCAATAATGCGTTAATCCTTGAAATCCTAAACAAGTCCCCGCAATAGAAGCAATATTTATTATCTTTCCATATTTTGCTTTTATCATGTAAGGAATTATTAATCTTGTACAATTAAAAACCCCATTTAGATTTACAGAAATAACATTATTCCATTGTTCTTCTGTCATGTCTTTTAATAAATTGCTTGGAAATATTCCCGCATTATTAACAAGTATATCTATTCTTCCAAATTTTCTAATTGTTTCATTTACAAGATTTTTAACTTCTTCAATCTTTGAGACATCACATTTGATAAAATAATGTCTTGTATTTTCTTTTTTTCTTGCACAAATAACAACTTTAATTCTCAAAGAACTTAATTTGTCTGCAATCGCCTTACCTATTCCTTTTGTTCCGCCAGTAATAATTGCAACCCTCTCTTTTAACATAAAAATGTAAGGATTATTCTCATATTTAAAACTTTTGTTACATAGAAGATTTTAAATAGTAATATGTATTACAATAACATATGATAAAAAAATACATATTAAACCATATTCATAAAAAAATACATAATGAACAGGAATTCTACAAAGCCTATAAAATATTTTTTGGAACTTTAGTTTCAGGATCAAGATTAAAAATAATAAATCTACTTAGAAAAGAAGAAAAAAACGTTTCTGAAATTGTAGGAGCATTAAAAATATCCCAGCCAGCAGTGTCACATGATCTTGCACGTTTAAAAAAATGCGGTTTTGTTAATGTTAAAATTAATAAAAATTTTAGGTACTATTCAATTAATAAGGAAACAATAAAGCCGCTCATGGATTTAATTGATGTACATATGTCAAAGTATTGTATTCATATCATCCATGAAATAAAAGGAGATAAAAGAGATGGTTAAGGATGATGTTTACGGAATGGAATTATTTTCAAAAGTTATTTTACAATCAAAGATCATTAGTTTAAAAGGAGGTATAAAAAAATGAAACATAATTTAGGTGCAACAGACAGAGTATTAAGATTTGCTCTGGCCTTTTGGTTTCTTGGTCCTTGGCATCCAGAATTTGCATTAAGCTGGGTAAACTGGATAATTGTTATTTTAGGCATTATTGGACTAATTGAAAGCTTTGTAGGCTGGTGCTGGCTGCATACTTTGTTTGGAATAAAAAACATGAATCAATAAAAAGGAGGTAAAAGAAAATGGCTGATAAACTTGATGTTAATAAGTTTTCTCTGGCAACAGCAGCAACTATGGGTATAATCTATATTGTATGTGCATTATTCGTGGCATTATGGCCAAATTTTGCGCTTCAGCTTTTCGGCTGGCTTATACACTTAGTGAATGTAGATAAATTTGCTGGAGATGTGCAGATAACCTTTGTTGGAGTTATTATCGGACTATTGCAGATATTAGTATATACATACGTTAGTGCATTGATATTTGCATTGTTGCATAATAAGTTCATAAAGAAATAATTTTTTCTTTATTTTTTTATTTTTGTAATTTGTGTTAACTATGACAATTTAATAAAATCAGTAATTATTTTAAATTCTGCCAAATTCCAAGAACATTTCCTTCTGTGTCTTTAAAATAAGCAGCCAAACCCATATCTCCAACTTGGAAAGGTTCCATAACAACATTGCCACCATTTTTTTTAATATTTTCTAATGCTTTTTTAATATTCTCAACATTTATTGTAATAACAGGATTTTTAATTGTGTCATTTCTTTTCATCATTCCGCCATTAATTGCTCCAGCTTCTTTTGGCATTTTATCTTCATCAATTTCAGTAGTTCTTAGGAGAATGTAATTCATTTCAGGAACAAATTCGACATTCCAGCCAAATACTTTCTTATAAAAACCTTCAGCTCTTTTCATGTCATCTACAGGTATTTCAAAATGTATTACTTTGTCCATAAATCTTTATAATAATTCCAATATATTTAACTTTGCTATATATTATTTATGTGCGAATTCTAAATATTTTTATTCTATTTTAACAACTTTTAATTTAAATGTTAAATCTTGTCCAGCTAAAGGATGATTAAAATCAACTACAATATCATCACTTACTTCAACAACAATTCCAGGTATTTCCTGTCCTTGAACATTAACCATTAAAGCAGTACCAATTTTTAATTCTTTATCTCTTTCAGCATCTTTTTTAAATTTCTGTACTAATTCTTCTCTTCTTTCACCATAAGCTTCTTCAGATTTTATTTTAACTGTTTTTTCTTCTCCTTCTCCCATGTCTATTAATGCATTTTCAAAACCTTTAATCAACATACCTTCTCCTAAAGTTACATGCAAGGGTTCATAAGGCCTTTCTTCAGAATAAATTCCTTCTTCTTTTGCAATATTTTCTTTAGAAGTATCAAATAGTTTTCCATCCTCTAATCTTCCTTCGTAATCTACATCAACAGTAGAATTTTCTTTCACAGTTTTCATTATTTTGTATTAATGCAAGAATTAATAAATCTTATTATTTTTTCTAATATTTCTATAGATTCAATGATTATTAATTTTTATTTTTCTTTAAATAATTTTATTAATAGCAATCATATTAGATTATTTCTTATTAAATTCATACAATTCTTTTTATCAGCTTTGAGAATAACTTTTCAGACAACACAACTAAATCATAAGTCAAAATCTTTATAAACTCAATATTAATCACAAACTTATCCGAATAACTACTCGCAGACTTCATAAATTTCTTGAAGCACTGTTTTGGTAGAAGGGAAATATAATGGAAAAGCAGCAAGTATTAAACACATTGAAACTATTAAAAGAAAAATCTATTAAAAAGAACTTTACACAATCTGTAGATTTACTAATAAACTTGAGGGGCTTAGATTTAAAAAAACCAGATCATAAAGTTGATTCTTATGTACCATTACCTCATTCTTTAGGAAAAAAAATTAAATTATGTGCTTTAGTAGATGAACAATTAAATGCACAGGCAAAAAAATTATTTGATACAGTAATATTAAAATCAGAATTTGATAAATGGAAAAAAGATCCTAAAGCTCAAAAAAAATTAGCAGAAACACATGACTATTTTGTAGCCCAGGCTGAAGTTATGGTTCCAGTTGCAGCAACTTTTGGTAAAATTTTAGGTGCAAGAGGAAAAATGCCAAGCCCAAAAGCAGGTTGTGTTATTCCTGGAGCAACAAATTTAGAACCAATAGTTACAAGACTGCAGAATACAATTCGTTTACAGACTAAAAACGAGTTATCATTAAAAGCAACTATTGGTACAGAAAAAATGGATGATTCAGAAATTGCAGATAATGTTTTAGCAGCATATAATAATGTTTTGCCAAAATTACCACAGGAAAAAAATAATGTAAGGTATGTTGCATTGAAGTTAACTATGAGTCCATTAGTTAAAATAAACACAGAGGAAAAATCTGAAAAGAAAAAGAAACATGGCTGAACACAAAGCTCACATATCAAATTGGAAGAAAGTAGAGGTTTCAAGAGTTGAGAAACTTTTGTCAGATTATAAAGTAATAGCAGTAGCTGACATGACTAACATGCCTTCTCACCAGCTTCAAAAATTAAGGTCAAGTTTAAAAGATTCTGTAAATATAACTATGACTAAAGGTTCTTTGATAAATATTGCTTTAAATAATTTAAAATCAAAACTGTTAGGAGTCGATAAGCTTATTGGGAATATTCGCGGTATGCCTGCAATATTAATGACAAATTCTAATCCATTTAGATTAGCTAAACTTTTAAAAAAATCAAAAAGTACTGCACCTGCAAAAGCTGGTCAAATAGCTCCAAATGATATTATAATTCCGGCAGGACCAACAGCATTTCCACCAGGACCAATAATAGGAGAATTAGGATCAGTTGGATTAAAAACTGGCGTTGTTGATGGTAAAGTTGCAGTAAAAGAAGATAAACTTGTTGTTAAAGAAGGTGAATTAATTTCTCCGCAAGTTGCAGGAGTTCTTGCAAAACTTGGAATAGAACCTATGGAAATAGGAATAAACTTATTGGCAGCTTATGAAGCAGGAACAATTTTTACAAAAGATACATTGAATATTGATGATACTGAAGTATTAAATAATATAAAACTTGCAGCACAAAGCACATTCAATTTAGCAGCATTTATTGCTTATCCAACAAAAGACAATATAAAATTATTAGTAAGCAAAGCTTATAGATCAACAATTTCAGTAGCTAAAAAAGGGAATATACCTACTCCTGAAACAGTTAAGGAATCCATAGAACAGGCTCATTTAGAAGCAGAACATTTAAAAAATAAATTTAGTTTACCAACTGAAGATAATGACGTTAAAAAAAAACGTGATTTAGTTGAAGAAGCAAAAATAGAAAAATCACAAATACAAAAAGAGGAGGAAGCAGCACAGGCTGTCTTGAAAAGACTTCAAGATCAAAAAATAGGTTCAATGAGTTCAAGAAATATAGATAAGGATTTTGAACAACAGGAGAAAAAAGCTCAGGAGTTATTAAAAAAACTTCAGGACGAGAAAATAAAAAAAGGTGATAAAAAGAAATAATATTTAGGAGGATAAACAAGATGGAATACGTATATGCAAGTATGCTTTTGCATTCAGCAAAAAAAGAAATAAATGAAACAAATTTGAAAAAAGTCTTAGAAGCAGCCGGAGTTAAAGCAGAAGAAGGAAGAATCAAAGCTTTAGTAGCTGCATTAGAAGGTGTAGATATTGAACAGGCTATAAAAGAAGCAGCAATGCCAGTAGCAGTTGCAGCACCAGTTCAGGCACATGCACAAACAGCACCTGCAGCTAAGAAAGAAGAAAAGAAAACTGAAGAAGAAGCAGCTGGAAGTTTAGCAGCATTATTCGGTTAAATTTTCTTTTTTATTTTCTTTTTTATTTATTCAGAGAATTTCTTCCAATCATTAAGTGCAGAATTCCAATTTGTATCTTTCAATTGATATTCACCTTCAAAATTTTTCAGAAATTTAAAAATAATTTTACATTGAGTTTTATTAAGATTTAATGATTTTATCATTTCTTTAACAGACCATTCACTAGAACCAAAAGGATAAAGAGAACGTATTATCATTGATAATGCATGTTGTACAGAGGATTCTTCAGTATGTATAAATTTTATGCAAAATCTAAGGTATGCTGGAAGATAATACCTAAGTCCTTTTTTATTTAAAAAACTCCAAGGACTTGGAACTTCTTTCATGTACTTATCTGGAATTTCCCGCCAGTGTTTATCAGTGTCAAATTTTCTAGCTTCTAATTCTTGAGATTTTGACAAACCCATATCCCTAGCAGTTGCTTGATGTAATGTAACCGCATCTTTTGGTCTTTCTAAATCATATTTAAAAGCATTTTCAATATCTTTAATTAATTTTAATTCTTTTATCTCTATTTTCATAAGGAATAAGGTTTTTCTAAGTTATCAAATTTTTTTAATTAAATTGTTTCTTAGAAATTAATATAATAGTCTTTCGTGTTCTCTAAATCCGACAGTTATTCTATCAAATAATTTTTCACTATACAAAATAATGGGCTTACTAAATTAATATTTAAATATATATTAACTTAAAAATAAGTTTTATAGTTATCAAAACATTTAAAAACAGACTTTCTTAACATTTTATTATGGATAACTTTAATGCTATAGAAGAGTATAAAAAAGTTCAGTCTGAAATAAATTTATTGAGAGATAAACTTAAAGATATTAACCAGAAAAAAGAACATTGGTTTCAGAAGAAAGAATCATTAAAAAAAGATATAAATGAACATATCACAAAGATAAAAGAATTGAGGTCACAAAAAGATCAAAAAAAACAGGAATTAGACCAGTTAAAAGGAGAAAGGGATAAATACAATTCTTTAGTAAAGGAATTAATTTCTAAAATTAAAAATATAAATGAAGATAAGATAAATGCTTTCAAAAAGTATAATGTAAAGATAGACCCTTCTAAGATTCAGGAAAAAATAAACAATTTGGAAAAGAAAGTAGAAATAGAAACAAATTTTGAAAGAGAAAAAAAATTAATGGAAGAAATAAAAAAGTTGAAAAAAGTCTATGGAGAAACTTCTGAATTATTTAAAATTGCTGAAGAAGTTAGCAATCTTTCTAAACAGATTAAAGAAGCAAGGAAAAAAGCAAATGAATTTCATAAAAAAGTATTAGATAGTGCAAATGATGCAACTTATGGCGTATTTATGGAATTCTCTCAGAAAATAACAGAAACAAAATCATTGCAGGAGCAGGCATTCCAGAATTTTATAGACTATAAAAACCAGTATTCCCAATCTGCTGAAGAATTAAAGAAAAAATTAGAAACTCATGACATGCTTTCAAACGTATTAAGCAAAAATAATCAATTAAGAAAATTACAGGAAATGGAAAAAACCAAAAAAATTATTAATGATAAAAGCATGAAAGTTGAAGAAAAATTAAAAAATAAAAAAAGATTAACTACAGATGATATATTAGCATTACAGGGAAAAGACTTGATTGAAGGATAAATTTAAATTTATTTTTTCTTAAACAAACTTTTTTTCCACAAATACTTAAAATCATCATAAAGTGGGATACTTTTTACCCTATAAAATTTAACAAGTATTATCCAAACTAAAGCAACATAAAACCATGATAAAAATTTCCAGAAAAACATATGGACAATATTAAAAGCATCAAATCCATATTTTACAGTTAGATAAATTAATAAGGAAATTCTGAAATAGTTCATTAATAATATCAATAAAAATCCAATTAAAATTAGTTTTACTCTAGTCTTTATTTTAACATCTTTTGCAGTTAATGATAAAAACCAGATTAAATAATAAGCATAAGCAGCTATGCAGGCATCAATAAAAGTAAATGGAATACCATTAACAGTTATTATATTGCCAATAATTGATGGTTTTAAAAAATATATTAAATAATAAGAACCATAAATTGTTATTGGAGAAAAAATAAAATATATTAAACTTATAGGAATAAACAGCAATAAATATCTTATTAAAAAATTATACAAATATTTCATATATTATCTATTATAAGACGCTTTAAATTTATTTCTATTAGTCTCTTAACTTGATTTCCAAATTTCCATCTCTTATTCCTAAATTAACAAGTTCTCCAAAAGTTAAAGGCTCTCCATCAATTTCTGGGCTTATGCGCGTATTGCCATCACTATATTCAGGGTGTACTGCATGATATGCAATATATACTGGTGTTTCTAGTTTGTCTTCTATAGCACTGAATAATTTTAAAATATAATCATATGAAGCCTTCTGTACAATAGCTCTTTTTCCTTGAATTTTCAATATCTCTTTTACATCACCCGTATTTGGTGTTGTTCTTTTATCTCTTATCATTTTATTTAAATCAAAACGTATAACTAAACAATCATTTTTATATTCAAAATAGCCGCAATCATCTTCAAGTTCAGATATTTCATATTCTGTTTTCATTTTAAAGATTATAGGAAGAAAAATATTTAAGGTTAACCTTTTATGGTTTTGGTATAGTTAAATTTAGTTTCGTTACTTATTTAAATAAATTAATACTAAAATTTCTAAGATGATATTAGAATATTTAACTATTTGGATAACGACTATAATTGCAGCAACAGGTTATTTTGGAATCTTTTTATTTATGGTTGCAGAAAGTATGGTTCTGCCAGTACCAAGTGAAGCAATAATGCCATTTGCAGGATTTCTAATAGCAGAAAACAAATTTTCATTTTTTATTGTATTTATAGCAAGTAGCTTAGGTTCAGTAGTTGGATCTTTAATTTCTTATTATATAGGTTCAGTTGGAAGCAAAACAATTATTCCGAAATATGGAAAATATTTTTTACTTAATAATAAGGATTTAGAATGGACAGAAAACTGGTTTAAGAAAAATGGGCAAAAAACAATTTTTATTTCAAGATTTATCCCAGTTATAAGGCATATAATTTCAATACCTGCAGGAATGGCAAAAATGGATTTAAAAAAATTTATTATCTATACTTTTATCGGCGCTTCAATCTGGAATATGGCATTGGCATATGCAGGCTATGCTTTAAAGCAAAAATGGTATTTGCTGCATGAATATTCAAGAGAACTAGATATTATTATTATAATCTTATTAGTATTAGTAATAATATTCCATGTTTACAGGCACATTAAACACAAAAATTATAAGGAATATAAATCCTCTTAATATATGAAAAGACTAATTTCAGTAATTATAGTATTATTAGGTTTATCATTATTATTTGATTCAAGAATTTTAAATTTTATAATACATTATAGAATATCCTATTTAAATTATATATTCATTTTCTTAACAGACTTTGGCCCGTATATAATTTTCTTATTTTCAACATTTATATTATTATATAAGAAAAAACTAAAATTAATTCCATTATTGTGGTTAAGCTTTATTATTGTTTTTTTATTAATTGAACTATTAAAATTCAGCATTCCAAGACCAAGACCAGAAGTAGATTATTTAATTTATTCTGCAGGTAACTCATTTCCAAGCAGGCACGCAGCAATAGCTTTTACACCTTTATATCTGATTAATAAGAATTTTCCTAAGTTTAAATGGTACTTTTTATCATTCGCTTGCCTTATAGTTTTCTCCAGATTATACTTGGGAGTGCACTATCTTTCAGATATTATTGCTGGTGCTTTTTTAGGATATATACTTGGATTGATAATTTCAAAATTAGAATACAAAAAACAATTTAATTTAACATAAAAGGATACTGTCAGGATAACGGGTTTTAGTTGTTTCTTACAAATTTAATTAAATCCATTAATTTATTTCTCCCTAAATTTAGTTTTATGTTTGCTTCTTCTGCTGGTGTTTTTCCTTTAAGTTCTTGGTGTGGATTTACATAATTGTTAATTATTCTTCTTAAATTCATAAAATTTTCTGTATCATAAAAATTTTTAAATCCACTTCTCATATTTTTTATTCTGTCTTTTATTTTTCCATTGTATCTTTCTATTGGATTATTGTTGTGTTTTAAATTATATTTTTTGCAGGCAATTGGTACTCCAAAATTTAATTTGCAAGTTTTTGAGAATAATTTGTTGAAAGCATTTTTGTAGTTTGCAAATTTATCACATGTAAATTCTATTAGTTCTTTGTCTTCTGCTTTCTTATGTTTCTCATTTTCATATCTTCTCAGTATTTGTTTGTAACAATTATCTTTTATTTGTTTTAGGAAATTTATACAGTTTACTTTTGTTCTTTTATCGACGAAAGAATGTGCTAAAATAAATTTTGTTTTATTATCAATTGCGTTTAAATCATAACAATCTTTATTTTTTACTTTAACATATTTTTTATCGTAATGTATGTTTCCTTTTATTTTTGGTTCAACGATTTCATTTAGTCTATTTTAAAAAAAGACTATACTTGTTGCACCATTCTCTTATTGTTTCTCTACTTACTTTAACACCATCATGCTGCCATAAATGGTCTTTTACTTGAAATAAAGATAAACCTTCATTATGCAAATGAATTGCTCTAACAATATTCTCTTTTTTATATCTCATTCTTTCAAAACCATTTTGTTCTACAAATTTTATATTACAATTATTGCATAAATAAAGTTGTTTTGTCTGAGATTTATTATATCTTTTTCCTCTTTTAGAAATATTTTTGCCTTTACATTCTGGACATTTCATAATACATCACCTCACATTCATAGAATAAAAACCTTAAGGATTTATATACTTATCCCTTTAAGTTGACAGTATCGTTGATTAAAAAGACTTAAATATTAAAGTAACCAATAACAAGCAATGAGCTGGTTGGTTTTTTCTAAAAGAAAAAAGATTCTAAAAGAATTTGCAAGATTAAATGAAATTATTGAAAAGCTTAATTTTCTTCTCGCATCATTAAATGAAATGGGAAATAACAATGATGATGAAATAAATTCAGTAGAATTAAATTTAAAGTCAGCAATTAATGTATTAATAAATAAGATATCTTACAAATTATTTAACAGAGAAACATTAATACAAGAAGGGTTCATAGTGAATAAAGAATTTGCATCAACCGAACTTCAAAATAATTCATTATATAATAAGGACAATGGTTTTATTCCGACATTGCAAAAAATTAATGCAAATTTGAATAATTTATTTAATAATTTATTGAATATAAGAAAGTTAATTAGGAATAATACCCATATAAGTGATGATTTAATTTCAAAGCATAAACAATTAATGTCAAAATTAAAAACCATAATTGTTAGTATATTAGATGATTTAAATGACGCAGTATCTGGGCAAAATCCCATTTTGTGTGGAATATTTATGAATAAAAAAGGTAAAAAATTAGGAAAATCAAAATTAAAAAAGTTAACAGTTAGCGCTGCATTAGTTGCTTCATTGGCTGGAGTTGGCATGAAAATGAATATGATAAGGCCTGCAGTAGGTTATAGTGCCGTAATGCAAACTTATATGGAACATCTAAAAGAAAAAAAATTATCTCCTGATATTTTAAGATTAGCACAGTTGCATGGCATAGAAGTACATTTTTTTCCAGGCACAAGACAAATGATTGTTTATGATGCTGTAACAGGATACTCATTAATAGAATTGACTGCTAGAGGCGGACCACAAGAAAGATATAAAGATAATGTTAATCCAGGGCATAGTTATGGACCAACACATTCAGGGAAATTCATAATTCTTCGCGATAATATAAGTCCATATGTAAAAAGAGATAGTAGTTGGAACTATGCAAGAATAAAATTTGGGGCATCAATTAGAGAAAATAATGATCAAATTGAAGTCAGTGAAAATGAAGGCAAAACATGGTTCTTTGTTACAGGACCAAAAGCTAAAGTTAATGGCCTTAAAAAAAGTGATTTTTACATAGGTGGAGTATTATTAAGTAAGTGGTACTTAAATCCATTTGGTCATTTGGCAATTGAATATAAAAATGAAAATGAAAAAGTTTCTCCTGAAAAAATACATACAAATATTTTAGGAGAATTTACACAGCTTGCTCCAAAAGACATTGGGAATCTTATGCAGCCAATATCCCACGGATGCATTCATATGAGTCCATCAGACATAGAAGTTCTTAAGGATATTATTTTTATATCAAAAAAAGGCGATATATTTTTTATTGTTCATAGATATAATAATTATCCAAATGCTTAGTTTCTATTCAATAGTTATTGGAGTATTTTCAGGAACGCGTCTATAGAGAATTTCTATGTTTGGATTGTCAATTGCAATACATCCCTCTGTCCAGTCAACAAAACTTCCTATTTTGAAAGTCAATTTACCAATTTTAATATGTTTTTCACCATGTATTCCTATGTTTCCTCCTAAATTAGTGTTAGAAGGTGGACAAATTCCTTTTCTATGTGCAAACCTGATTGAATCATATTGGTATTCATTAATAAGTCCTTGTTCTAAGCCTCTTTTCGCATCTTGTGGATTTGGATAGTTAATTTGCATAAATTTATTAAATCCAGATGAACTTGGTCTTTTATCACAGATATAATATTCCCCTTCTGGAGTTTTTTTGTCCCCTCTTTCTTTTTTTGTCCCTAATCTGCTTAAAATGCCAAAAGCAGCGTCAAAAGAATAAGTTTCGCCTAAACCGTTATAAAACGTAATATTATCATAAAATTTAGACACTAATAAATAAGGCTTGTTATTTTGTTCTGCAGCTTCTACATTTTCTTCTAATCTTGCAGGCTTGCAGCTTGCTAAAGTTAAGGTTATTAAAAGATATAGCATTGTCTTTTTCATTTTAATGATGATTTTGAATTTCTATATAAATATTGTTATTATAATAACTAAAGAGTTACACTAATTTTAATAAACCAAAACATTTAAATATTAGTCATAACTTCACAATAGCAACAAAAAATGAAAACAAATAAATTATTGTTGACAATTTTATTATTTTTGGTAATACTTTCTTTTAGTGTATTTGCAGATTTAAGGATTGCAAGTTCTTCACATACACCTGTAGCAATAGAATTTACAAGTAGTAATTCTGTGCCTGTTACAGTAACATTAAACATATTAAATACAGGAGCAGATGCAGTTTCTGTAGTAGAAATCGCAGGAGTAGTTTCAGGCCCATCACAAGTGTCGGAAATATCAGCAACTTTGATAAATATTGAATCAAACCAGACAAAAACTGCAACATTAACATTTAATTTTCCAAGAAGTTCTAAACCTGGAGCTTATACATTAAATTTAAAAGTTAAAAATTTAGACAATGAAGAAAATATAGTTACAGTTAATAAAGCAGTAACAGTAGTTGCTTCTCCAGCTTTTGAAATATTACAATCAGGATCAGTTTTATCAGAAATTAAAATAACAGGACAGCCTGGTGAAGAAATAGTAAGATTGCCATTAACAATTAAAAACGCAGGTAATGTTGACCTGTCAAATATACGTTTAACTACAGAATTTTCAGATTTAACAGATGACGATGATGATACAATAACATTAAGATTAAATCCAGCAACATTAAACTCGTTAACTATTGGATCAACAGCTAATTTTGAATTAACTGCAACAATACAATCAGGTTTCGATGTTGAAGATTTATCTGGTAATTTAGCAGTTGAAGCAAATGAAATGATAAAAAAGACATTGCCGGCAAAAATTGAAGTTACTCCTTTAACATGCAAGGCTTCTGCTTTATCAAACAATTTAAAAATAAATATTGAAGAACCTGAAGATGATCAGGATTTCCAGCCTGGAGATGATATGCAGGTTAGAGTTGATATTACAAACGATGCAAGTGATGACAAAAGAATAAGAGTTCAAGCTTTATTATACAATTTAGATGAAGGTAAAAGAGTAGACAGTGATACAACAGAAAAAAGAATAAATAATAATGATGAAGGTTCAGTATTTTTTGAATTTCCTTTAGCTGGGGAAGATTTTGATGAAGATACAGAATTAAGATTATACATTAAAGCATTTGAAAAAGGAAAAGAAGACACAATTTGTGTTGAAGATTCAATTGATTTAAATTTAGAAATTCCAGAAAACGCTGTAGAATTTGATTCATTGACATTAAATCCAACTGCAGTAAGTTGTGGTGGAACTGCTTCTGTAAATGCAGTATTAAGAAACATCGGATCAGAAGATCAGAGAGTAACTGTTAATGTAGAAAATGCAGCTTTAGGAATATCACAATTATCAGAAGGTTTAAGCTTGTCTGAAGACAGAAATGATGATGATAATGTTCAGTCAACTTCAGTAATGTTTCGAGTTCCTTCAAATGTACAGAATGGAAATTATCCTTTAACTGTTACAGCCAGATATAGTGGAGAAGTTAAAACAGAACAATTAACATTAGCAGTAACAAATTGTGGCACTCAGCCTAGTCAACCAAGTGGACAACCTGCAGGGGATCAAGCAAACCAGCCTAACGATTCAGGTTCTACTGGAACAGTACCTGTAGGAACAAGTCAGCCAACTTATACTGGTGCAACAGTAACTGATAAATCATTCTGGGATACTGGTATTACTAAAATTCCAACAGCTATATGGGTATTAGCTTATATAATCTTAGCATTGGGAATTATTGTTTTATTAGTAAGCTTATTTAGAAGAAGATAATGTCACAATTAAGAAAGAAACAATAAATTATAATCTTTTTATGTTAAACATTTCTTCTTTTAATTTAGCAGGTTTAAATTCTAATTTATTAAATTCTTTTTTATAAAATTTTATTTCAGGTTCATCAAAAAAATGTAATAACTCATTTCCATGAAGACTGAAAACTTTTATTTCTTCACCTAAAAATTTAAACAATCTTGGAATTCTTGCTAAAGGTCTTAAAAATCTTGCAAATCTTTCTCCTCTGTTCAATCTTACAACTTCTTCAGCTTCAAATCCAGCTCTTGAAAATTCTTTGCTTATCTCTAATCCAGTATGCAATACTTTTTGTCCTTCTCTTGCAGTTTTTTCAACTAATCCAAAGATTCTTGCTAATCCTTCTAATGCCCTGAATACTAAGAAAAAAGGAATTACAGCTATTATCTCTAACCAGTATTTTTTAAAGAATAATGGAATATTTTTAGTTTTATTATATTTAAAAATTAAGTCAATAACAAATATTGAGATTATTAAAAAATCTAAAATTTCAATGTAAATATGATAAGGCTCTACATCATGAGAAAAAAAGAATTCTAGAATTAATATTACTAATAATACAAGCAGTGCAGGAGGAATCAGTTTATCAATTATACGTTCCAGCGATTTTGCACCCTCTTTCATTAAGAATTAAATATTTAAAGTAATTTATAACTGTTATGTTGATGGGTTTTAATGAAAAAGTTTGGGAATTATGTAAGAAAATACCAAAAGGAAAGGTATCAACATACAAAGAGATTGCTAAAGCTTTGCATAATCCAATGTCTTTTCGTGCTGTTGGAAATGCATTAAACAAAAATCCTTATGCTCCAATTGTTCCATGCCATCGTATCGTGAATTCGAATTCTGATTTAGGTGGTTTTGCACATGGATCAAAAGCTAAAATAAAATTATTAGAAAAAGAAGGTATACAAATTAAAAATAATAAAATACAAGACTTTAGTTCTGTTCTTTATAAATTTAAATAAGCGTGGGGAGGGACATTCAATCACAAAGACGCAAAACAAATTGCGCATGTCGATATTTGAACCCCCAATCTGTTGCTATCTTCTTTATCATTGCCTAAGCTCATAATAGCAAACTGCAGGCAACTGCCTTACCGTTTGGCCACCCACGCATAAGCTTAAGCAAGGTCAAGTATTTATATAAGTTTTCATACATCATAAAAATTAATATTCAAGGCTATATAATAAACCATACAAAATTTTTCCATCTCATTTTCCAGTTGGAAGAGGAAATCCAAGATTAGCAACAGAATTATTAAAAATTTTAATCAATTTTGGTTAATTAACAACACGTTTATATATTACTTCTTTCAGAAGATTATAACTATGAAAAAAGTTGTGAAAAAAGAGGAAGTTTATAACTTTTTATTAAGTTTAGCTAAAGAAATTTCCAAAAGAAAAAGCGGCGCATTATTTGTAATCGCCCCGAACAATTCATTCAAAAATATTTTTGAACAATTATATCCTCAGGTTTTATCAAATTCAGATATTTTTGAAAAAGGTGCAAAAGAACTCATAATAAAATTAGCAGAATTAGATGGTGCTTTTTTAATATATGATGACGGAACGCTTCACTCATTTGGTGCCAGAATACTTAAGTCTAAAGCACTTCCAGGTTACGGAACAAAGCATGCTGCAGCTATAGGAGTAACTACAAATATAAAGAATTGTACTGCTATTTTAATAAGTGAAGAAAACCAATGGATAAAAATTTTTAAAGATGGAAAAATTTTAGTTGAAATGGATTCTTCAAAAACTCCACCTTCAATTATGAATAAAGTAGTCACTTTTGTTACAGATAATGATACTGCATTATTAGCTACTGCTGGTGCATCTGCGGCCATAATGGGTCTAATCCCTGTTGTAATAGTGTCAGGCACTTATTTAGCTATAAAAACTGCTTCTGGAATTATTAGAAAGAGTTTTGAAAATCATTAATTTAGTGTTTTTTTTCATATAACTTAAAATTGGTAATATTTAAATACAAGTATTATTATAATACTTTATGACAACTAAAACAATTAAAGGTGTGGATGATGATACTTGGTTTAGATTTAAATCTTTAGCTCTGAAAAATAGGATGGATATGGGCAAATTATTAGGTGAGATGATAAAGGAATACGAATCTAAATCGAGTGAATTTTGGAAAGATGTTTTATATGGAGAAAAATTATTAAATGAAAAAGAAGCTGAAGAACTGATTAAAGAAACAGTAAAATTGAGAAAAGAACATGGGTTCAGAAAATGAATTTAATATTTGATACATCAACATTAATAGAATTAGAAAGAAAAAATAAAAAAGTAATAGATAAAATAAAAGAATATATAGAAATTTATCCATCACCTGCAAAAATTACATTTATTAATTATTTTGAATTTTATTATGGGTTAATGAATAAAAATATTAAAAATAAAGATAAAGCATTGTCTTTTGTTCATAAATTTAATATGCTCAAAGTATCAAAAAGAACCGCAGAAATTCTAGCTGAATTAAAACAAAAATATGATAAAAATGGAGAAATGCTTCCATTAGCAGATCTTTTGATTGCAAGCCAGACAATAGAAAATGGTGGGATTTTAGTTACATTGGATACAGATTTTAGAAGAATAGAAGAATTAAATAAGCTAATTTTATAATAACTTATAAAAAACAATTGATAAAAGTCTTTTATTTTCAACAAAATTAATTATATGGTCAGCCGGCAAAAATAATTGGATTTTTTAAATATTTGTTGTTGGAATATGTGACGAGTGCTTGAAGAATTAAATAAATACGGGCCCGATGAGATTTGAACTCACGACCCCCTGCTAACTTCCTATAAGCTAGAAGGCAGATGCGCTATTTACCCAAAACCTTTCTTTGGCAAAGATCTTCTTCTTAAGGATGGTTCTTCCAGGCTGCGCTACGGGCCCATAGGTAAAATGAACTAAATTATCCTTTTAAAACCTTTCTTTTTCCTTAATTCATGCTTAAGAAAAATTTATAATACACCTCATTTGGAATAAATAAATGCTAAGATACAAATATAGGTTACCAGTAAGCGGTGCTGCATTTGCAGTATTAATTGCCTTTATTTATTCACTATCCTCAACTTTAATTATGCCTGTATTTCCTTTATTTCTTAAAAGTTTAGTAAACAAATCAGCATATGTAGGTTATTTCATGTCTTTTATCTATTTTTTGGTATTAATCTACATACTGATCTCAACTTATTTCCTAAAAAATAATAAAATAACAATATTAAAATTTTCAGTTTTTGGTTTTGGAATTACAATTTTTTTGTTAACAATAATAAATTCAGTTACACAACTAATAATCTTAGAAATATTCAGGACTTTATTTATTGCAGTAAATTTTGTAGTCATGGGCTTATTAATTAGGGATGCAAGCACTAAAAAAACAATAAGTAAAAATGAAGGTTATTATTTTGCTATAATAAATATTTCTTTTTTTATTGGACCAATTATAGGAGGTTTTTTAGCAAATGCATATACAATAAAAACTGTTTTTTCAATAGCTGCAATATTCCCATTTTTAGTATTTTTACTGTTATTTACTCAAAAGGGTAAAACGCATAATACTAGGATAGAAAAAGTAAATTTATTTGCAAATATTAAGAATTTCTTTAGAAATAAAAATCTATTAATTAATTATTTTATAAGTTTAGGATTAATGGCTTGGTTAACAATAATTTATATTTACCTGCCATTGTATATGTCAAAAGAAGGATTAAGCGAGAAAACAATAGGTTTGGTTTTGGCATTTACAGTAATACCATTAGTTATATTAGAAATTCCAGTAACAAAATTAACAAAATATTTTGGTTATAAGAAATTATTTTGCTTTGGGTTCTTATTGATAGCTTTATTTGGAATAGCAACGTTCTTTACTAATCAGATCTATATAAAATTATTATTCTTCATATTAACCAATCTGGGAATTGCATTTGTAGAACCATTAAAAGAAGCTTATTTCTTCGAAACAAACAAAAGGTCTGATGAAGTAAATTTTTATCCAATATTTAAAACTTCATCTGATGTGGGAAATTTAACAGGTCCTTTAATATTTTCAACAATTTTATTATTCACAAATTTCAGTATAATGTTTCTTGTAGCTTCAATCTTGATGTTAATCTTTGCACTAATCTCATTAACTTTAAAGGAAACTAAATGAAATACATAATAGAGCATACTGAGAATAAAATTTATGATTGGTGTTGCATAGAATACAAACATATATCTAAATTAGTGGGAAGAAATAACTTAATTTTTACAAATATAAATAATAAAAATGATTTTGTAAAACTAAAAAATATTGGAGAAGTTAAAAAAGAAAGCATATTGAAATTAAATTTTAAAAATATCTGTCTTTTAGATCCTTCTTGTGAAAAAGAATTAAATCCGGAAGATTGTGAAAAATTTGATTATTTTTTGTTTGGCGGGATTTTGGGTGATTATCCTCCAAGAGAAAGGACAGCTAATTATTTTAAAAATCTTAAAGCAAAAAGAAGAAACTTAACTAAAGAACAAATGCCTACAGATGTAGCAGTTTTAGCAGTTAAACTAATATCAGAAGGAAATAAAATTGAAAATTTAAAATTTAAAGATAAACCTGTTATAAATATTAAAAAAGGCAGATTTAATGAGGAAATAATCCTTCCATATAGGTATATAATGCTATATGATAAGCTTATAATATCAAAAGAGCTTATAAAATATTTAAAATCTAAGAAAGACCTGTAATTAATATAAAAATGATAAAGAAAATAACAATTTTTATTGGAATTGTACTGATTTTCATAATCGGAATACTAATTGGTTCATATTTGTCAAAAAATTCTCAGGAAGCAATACAAAATGTACCAGTACAAAGTTCTCTAATGGTTGAAGGTTATAGAGAAATACCCATTGTTGGAGTAGACGATAAAGGAAAAGGTGTAACAGGAATATTGTCAGCAGAAGTAAAATCTGGATCTGGTTTGGTTTTAGTTAATATCAATAATGTTTTAGCAGATTACTTAACACAGATAAGTGCAAGAAATGCAGCAAAAGTTGCTGAAACTTATACAGGTAAAAGTTTGGCTAATCTTGATATAATTTATAATATAAAGGCAAATGCTTCTGTAATTGAAGGTCCTTCTGCAGGAGCAGTTATGGCTGTAGGCACAATAGCAGCATTAGAAAATAAAAACATTAAATCAAAAGTATTTATGACTGGTGCAATAGATATTTCAGGAGAAATTGTCCCTGTTTCAGGTATTGTTGAAAAAGCTAGTGCTGCAAAACAGGCAGGAGCAGAGTTATTTTTAATACCTTCAGCAAATTATGTACAGGGTTTTGAAAAACAAGAAGCATGTACAACTTATAGGCAATTTGAATATTGTGAGATTATTTTTAAACCAACAGAAGCAAATATTAGCCAGGTATTAGGCATTGCAGTAAAAGAAGTAAAGAATATTAATGAAACTATTAATTATTTTATAGAAAAATGAAAAAAACTAGGAACATATTAATAAAATCACTTGTTGGAATACTTGTTATAATAATTTTAATAAATGCATATTTCATGTTTTCCAATTTTAAAATTTTAAATCAGCTTAAACTTGACACTCTAAATGTTATTGAAGATTATTTTTCTATTCCAGTACTTGAATTAAACTTAACATATGATCCATTGTCTTTAAAAGGATTTACTGAAGTTTTTGTAGGTTTGAAAGATAATGCAATAATCTTGAATAATAACTGCACTGCAATGATTATAACCACAAATGAATATCAGGCATATTCCATAGAACAAGGTCTTAAATCTAAAGTAGACATAAGGCCAACAACTCATGATATAATGGTAAGCGTATTAAAAGGTTATAATATTTCACTATTACAGACAAAAATTGTAGAAAACCAGGGTATGCATTACTTTGCAAGAACCATTTATAGGCATGAAAACAAAATATTGAATGTAGACACAAAAGCAAGTGATGCAATTGCAATAGCTGCAAGGATGAATGTTCCAATATTTGTAAAATCTAATTTATTTTATAGTTTAGGTAAAAATGTCTGCTGAAGAAACAGGAATAATGGAATTATCAGGATCAGCATTGCAGGAACTAGTAGAACAAATAACATCAAAATTAAAAAGATCAAAAAATCAATTATTAAAAGAAGATTTAATTTATTATTTTAAAAGAAATTCTTATCCAATAAATAACCAAAAGAATTATTTTGATATTCAGTTAGAATTAACAGATAAATTATGGGCGGCCTATAATTTCTATAACATAATAAATTTTTTAACAATACCTGTTTACAACAATAACTCTTCTGAAGAAGATAGTCTGGGTGCAAATACTTTAACATATCAGTTTATAGAAAACGAGCCAAGGAAATTTCAGCCATTTTTTATGTATACAACAGGTCAGGGTATAGACCAGATTAATAATATATTAGGTTCTAGGTTGGTTTTAATATTATTCAAAAAATCTAAAAACCCAGAAGCATCTAAACAACTCTTTAATGAAGTTAACCACTTAAGAGATGAAAGGATAAATATCCGCGATACAATAATAAATACTATAGAATATAAGGCATTAGAAGCTTCATTATTAAAAAATCCAAAACAAACTTATAATGTTCCTGAATTAATGAGACTATATAGGCTTGAAGAATTTGCAATGAATAAGCAAATAGGATTATTATATAAAAGAACTAAAAATGTTTATTCAATAGCAAGTTCAGTATGTAACTTATTGAAAGATAGTCTTCAGGATATATAATAATGAACTTAGATTCTAATAATGAGTTTAAATTAATTCGCTAACTTTTTAAATTAATATAAGGTCTCAATTATATGCTAAACTTAAGGGAAATAGAGTCTAAATGGCAGAAAGAATGGGAAGAAAATAAAGTATTCCAACCAGAGATAAGCAAAAAAAAGAAATATTTTGTTAATTTTCCTTATCCATATGTTAATGGTTATATGCATATTGGTCATCTTTACACATTATTAAGGGTTGAGGCTTTTGCAAGATATAAAAGAATGCAAGATTTTAATGTCCTATATCCGCAAGGTTGGCATGCTACTGGCTCACCAATAATAAATGCAGCACAAAGAATAGCAGAAAATGAACCTAAACAAATCCATATTATGAAAGAAATGGGTTTTTCAGATTCAGAAATAAAAAAATTCGCTGATCCAAAATACTGGATAAAATATTTTCCCCCAGAAAATAAGAAAGATCTTAAAAGTGCAGGTTTTTCAATAGACTGGAGAAGAGAATTTTTTACAACAGATCTAAATCCACATTATGATAAATTCGTTAGATGGCAATTTAATAAACTTAAAGAAAAAAATTATGTAATAAAAAGCAAATTCCCTGTTGTCTGGTGTCCAAAGGATAATACAATTGTACAGGATCATTCTAGAAGTGAAGGAGAAGGCGAAACACCAAAAGATTTTATTTGGGTCAAATTTAGATTAAAAGAATCCGATCTAATACTTATGGCCGGTACAACTAGGCCTGATGCTCTATTGGGTCAAACACATTTATGGATAGATCCAGAAGCAACATATAAAATTGTGAAAGTCAAAAATGAAAAATGGGTTGTAGGTCAAGAAGCAATACAAAAAATTCAAGAACAATATGAAAAACCTACAATTATAGGAGAAATAAAAGCAAATGAATTAATGGGTAAATGGGTAAAAGGCCCTTTGGTAGATTACGATATTTACATTGTGCCTGCTTGGTTTATTGATGCAAAAATTGGTTCTGGTATTGTATATTCTGCTTTAGAAGATCCAGTAGACTTAATAGAAATCCAGGATATCCAAAATGATTTAAAAAAATTAGACAAATATAAATTAGATCTTGAAGTTATTAAGAAATTAAAACCCATTCCAATAATAAGTATACCTGAGTTAGGCGATAATCTTGGACAAGAAATGATTAATAAATATAAAATCAAATCTGCAAAAGAAAAAGATAAAGTAAAAGAAGCAAAGGATGAATTAAATAAAAATATTTACAGAAAAGGAACAATGAAACAGAATTGTGAAAAATATGCAGGAATGTCTGTAGAAATTGCACAAGAATTAATAAAAAAAGATTTAATAGCTTCTAATAATGCTGTAATGTTTTATGAATTAACAGGAAAAGTTGTATGTAGGTGTTTAACACCATCAATAATTAAAATTGTTTCAGATCAATGGTTTATTGATTATGGAAACAAAGAATGGAAAAAATTAGCACATAATTGTTTAGATAAATTGGGATTATATCCAGAAAAAGCAAGACAGCAATTTAATTACGTAATTGATTGGTTAAAACAATGGGCCTGCACTCATGAAGAAGGATTAGGCACAAAACTTCCATGGGATGAAAAATGGGTTATAGAAAGTTTATCTGACTCAACTATATATATGGCTTATTATACAATTTCACATTTGATAAAAGAAATCCCTATAGATGAGATAGATGACAGATTATTTGATTATATTTTCCTAAATAAAGGTAAAAAACCTAAAATAAAGAATATAGAAACTCTAAAAGAAGAATTTGAATATTGGTACCCTGTAGATTTTAGAAATTCTGGAAAGGATTTAATACAAAATCATTTAACCTTTTTCATATTTAATCATGTCGCGATATTTCCAGAAAAACATTGGCCTAAAGGAATTGGAGTAAATGGTTGGACTGTTGTAGATGGACAAAAAATGTCAAAATCCTTAGGTAATTTTATAACAATAAGAGATGCAATTAAAAAATATTCAGCTGATGTATCAAGATTTACAATGTTAAATGGTGGAGAAGAACTTGATGATCCTAACTGGGATAATTCTTTTGCATCAACATTAATACAGAGACTGCCTAATTTGCATGACTTTTCTATTGAAAATTATAATAAAGGAACAAATAATTATGAAAATCCGGAAGAATTGTTCGAATCTCAAATTAACCAGATAATAAAAGAGACAACAGAAGCAATGGAATTAACAAAATTTAGGACAGCAATTCAAAAAGCCTATTTCGATATGCAAAAGGTTTTTAAGAATTATATGAAGAAAGTTGAAAAACCAAATAAAAAATTAATCAACCAGTATATTAATACTCAAATTAAACTTTTATCTCCATTTATCCCGCATATTACAGAGGAAATTTGGCACAATTTAGGCAATAAATCCTTTATTTCATTACAATCTTGGCCAAAATATGATGAAAAAAAGATAAATTTAGAACTGGAAATTGCTGAAAATCTAATAAATAATATAATTGAAGACATAAAATATGTGAAAAATTTGATAAAAATAGAAAATCCAAAAGAAATTACAATAATAATATCTTCAAAATGGAAATATGAATTATTTGCAAAAGTTAAAGAATTAATGGAAAAAACAAGAAATGCTTCAGAAATAATAAAAGAACTTATGAAAATAGATAAATTTAGGCAATATGGACAGGAAATTTCAAAATTAATTCCAAAATTGATACAAGGACAGCCAGAATTCATTTTATCCCAAGAAAAAGAATTGAAAATTTTCAACGATAAAAAAGAATTTTTAGAAAAAGAACTCAAAAGCAAGATTTTAATTGAAATTGCAGAGAAAAGTAAAGATCAAAAAGCTAAGAATTCCTTGCCATTCAAGCCTGCAATTGTTATTAGTTAATAAATAACCGCCTCAGGATCAATGTATCTATTTTGATCAACAAATAAGTTGCTAATTATTAAATAGGGTATAAGTTTATCTAATTTTTCTTCTATTGAAATTTGAGTTAAATCTTCATCAATATTCTTGGGAAATGTATCAATCACCAAAATTTATAAAACTTCTTAAGAAATAGAAAATTAGATTCTTGTCTCTAAAACCGCAACTCTCTTGTCTAAATTATGCAGTTCACATCCGATATTTTTAATTTCAGTCTTCATTTCTTTTATATCAGAAATTGTATTATCAAGTTTATTAATTGTTTTGCCCATTTCTTTAACTATAGCTAAAATTACAATTATCCCACCAATATAAGGAATTATTTCTATAATTAAGGGTGTATTAAACAAGCCTGCCTTTTTAGCAAGGATCCATAGAAAGATTACAATAACTCCTGTCCAAAAAACAATTTTCCAGTTAATTTCAAATTTTCTCATTAAAATTTATTAAGAAATTGAAATTTATAAACATTACTGAAAATTTTTGGAAAATATTAACTAAAACTGGTAAAATATTCTTATATTCTATAAGAAATTGTGAAAAAAGTATAATAAATAGTAAAATTATTAGCATTTCTTAGCTAAAAACTTATGTTAAACAAAATTTTTACAAATTTTGATCATCAAACATTCAAAAATCATGAAAATAATAATTTTTTAGTTAAAAATTTTAAAAAATCTAATAAATTCACCATAAATTAGAAATTGATAACTTTTTTTCAAAAAATCAAATAAAAACCATAAAAATCAATGTGTATTAAATAAAATCAAAAATATTTATTGAAATTAAGAAATTCTCCGTCGAGAAAAATAATATTTTATTTTTTATTAATAATTTTAAAATAAAATAGGATAAAATTTTTTAATTTAATCTAAAAAAGCATAAAATAATTTTTTTGAAAAATTTTTCTAAAACAAAAAAATATTTAAATAACATATACATCATAATATTATAAAAAAATAAAATTAGAAAAATGCGTATAGGATATCTTTATTGTCCGGAAGAAATAATTCAGGACATTCATGGGCTTGCAGTTGTTCAGAAAGAAATATGCACTGCAGATAAGTACTTAGCAGATAGAATTAGATCTAACAATCATGAAGTTGAACTAATTGAATATTCTGAAAATTTTGTAAAAGAAATAAAAAAAGCAGATTATGATTTCATTTTTAATGGTGCAGATGGTATTGATGACATAGAAGAATATGACCAGTTATTTGAAAAATTAGATAAATTAGGCATTCCATTCAGTGGTTGCAATAGAAAAATACATTATTTGTTTACAGACAAGCCAAAAGCAAAGGAATTCTTTCAAAATTGCGGTGTTGAAACCCCTTCATATCATTTAATAGGCCAAAATATGAAAATTCCTGCTAATTTGAGCTATCCAATAATAATTAAACCTGCAGCAACAGACGCTTCTCTTGGTATTGATGAAGACTCAGTAGTTTATAACGAAGTAGAATTAAATAGGAAATTATCAGAAATTTTCAAAAAATTTGACAAGGTTTTTATAGAACAGTATATAGATGGGAGAGAGTTTTGTGTCCCTATTGTGTTCAATAAAGGAGAAGTTGAAACTTTTCCAATTTTAGAAATTGATTTTTCAGAACATTTTGAAAATAAACCTAAAATATTATCATATAAAGCAAAATGGAGCAGAAACACAAATGCTTTCAAAAATACTTATTCAAGAGTTAAAGATCTAGAGCCTGAGTTGGATAATAAGATAAAAGAAACAGCTAAATTGATATTTTCAAGGTTGAATAGTGCGGGTTATGCAACTATGGATATAAGGTATGCAGATAATACAGCTTATGTTTTGGAAATAAATCCTAATCCTTATTTAGCTATAGAATCTGATTTCATTAAATCTGCAAAACATTTAGGCTTAACTTCTAATGAGTTTATGGAAAAAATAATACAATTAAACAACCTTCTAACTATAAAATCTAAAAATCATTAGTCGGAATATAAGTTTTTCATATTAATCAACAAAAAAATAATTAGATTTTTTGAATGTTTGTGTTCGTTTTCTATCATATTATCGTATTAGTACTATAACATTAACAAGATATATTGTATATAGTCATTATAATTAATACTATTTGAGAAATTATTAGTTTTATATAATAATATAGTATTTAGATAAAGATACATTTTTAAGTATAAATTCTTAGAATTATTGTATGTTAAATAAAAGAAAGTTAGATCTAATCTCTAAAAAGTTAGGATATGAAATCTCTTCTTATTCTTTCCTTGGTGCTGGAGCCCATAATTTTAATTATTTATTGAATTCTAGGGAAAGAAAGTTTGTCTTACGTATAAGCAGTATTAATAAAAATCCATTAATAGAAGAATACAGAGTCTTAAAATTATTAGAAAATACAAATTTGGCGCCAAAAGTTTACATTTGTGATTTGAGTAAGAAAATAATTAATAAAAATTATTTAATAGAAGAGTATCTTGAAGGAAAACATCCCAAGAATGATGAAGAATTTATTAAAAATATGGGGAAATGGTATAAAATACTACACAACAATAAAACAAATAGAATACCTAAGTTTGCAAGAAAAAATAATTATTATTCATTAATTAAGGCATTAGGTGCACATGGATTAAAAGATTATAAAAAATCAATACATCATTTAGAAGGAAAAATAAGAATTAGAACTGAAGAAATTTATAATAAAATGATTACAATTATTAAAGAAAAAGATAAATTATTGCACAAAAGAAATAATTTTTCATTAATTCATGGAGATCCTTGGTCAGAAAACATTTTCTTGACAAAAACAGGAATAAAACTAGTAGACTGGGAATTTGCAGAGTATGACTTACCAGAATGGGATTTAATGCAATTCATAAGACATTATTGTTATAATGAAGAAAGAAAGAAAATATTCCTAAATTCATACAGATACAAAATAAACAGTTTAACCAAAGAAATATTTAATGTTATAGAATTAATAGAATCATTCTCAACATTAGCATGGTTTATTAATAGACTAAGATTAATAAAAGAAAATAAGATTCAGGAAAAACATTCTCATCATAATAAGAAAAAAGTTGAAAACAGAATAATAAAAGAACTAAAAAAAACAAGGCAGATTATAAAAAATAGTAACTTTTTTTAGGATATTTTATTAAATTAAACATTTTATATCACTAAGTATATATAAATAGCCACTATCAATACAAAAATATTTAAAAATAATGCTATATTCTAATTACTAATTTAAAAAAAGTATGGAATTGGGAGTTAAAACCTTTTATATTTGGATAACTTTTGGAATTTGACTTTGTTAACGATTACGTTATTAAAAAATAAAATTTATTTAATATGCCTATTTTATACTTAAACCAATTTTATTAATATTAACAGGATCTTTTGGACAACACAATAAGTTATATAAAGTTCAGTTTATTTTATTTTTTATGAAACAAATATCAGTTTTACCAGAACAGATTATTGGACTAAATGATTATCCACCATTACATAGTCCAAAAGCTTTAATTGAATACTTTGAGTATTTTAAAAATAAAGATTATAGTAAAATCGTTCCAATTCCATTAATCCCAATAGTCATAGTATTACTCTATTTTATCCAAGATCAAAGATTATCTTCTTACATAAGAGTTTTTGAAAAGTTTATTTCTACTCATCATGTTGAGTTTTTTCAAATGGATGGAAAGCATAGAGCTAGTGCTGCATATTTAGCTAAAAGAAATATTATAGGTATAATCATTGAAAATGATTCAGATATAACAAAAGCTAGGACACTAAAAGATTCTGGAAAATTTGGTATAGACAATACATTTGAAGCTACAATTAATGGTCTTAAAGAACATTTTTTAAAACATCCAAAAAAATTCTGGACTGTTGCAGAAAAAACTGAAGCAATGATAGAAAATGGAGATATACTGGGGTATATGATTGATTATTTAAGATCAAAGTAAGGTATTTAAATGAATATTAAGCTATAAGATAATGATTAAAAAAAATCAGGTTGAAAATATTTGTAAAAAATTAAATACAAAACTAATTGCTTATAAATTTCTGGCTAAAGGAAATCATAATATAAATTATGTATTAGAAACAGATAAAGAAAAATTTGTATTAAGAATTGAGAATAATAAACAATTCAAAAATCTAAAAAAAGAATACAAATTACTAAAATCATTAAGTCTTGGTTTAGCTCCAAAGGTTTTCTTATTTGATAGTTCTCGCAAGATAATTGAAATGGATTATTTAATTGAAGAATTTATAGAAGGAATTCATCCACCAAACAAACCAACAGATAATTTTGTAATTACTATGGCTAAATGGTTTAAAGAACTTCATAAGAATAAAAGAAAAACCAAACCTTATTCTGTAAAATCTGCAGTAAAACCTTACTACAATAATTACTTAAAATATAAACAGTACATTAATAATATTACTTTAAGTAAAAAACTAGAAATGTGCATCAATAAGGGGTTAAAGATTTGTATAGAAAATAATAAAATTTTCTCTGATAGAAAATTATGTTCTTTATTGCACAATGATTCTTCAAGAGAAAATATTTTTTATAAAAAAGATAAAGTAAAGTTAATAGACTGGGAGTTTGCAGGCTATGGGATGCCAGAAAGGGAAATAGTATATTTTATAGATTCTTATATATTATCCAGAAAGCAAATAAAATTATTTTTAAAATCTTATGGTTATCCAAACACTTCCGTAAGTAGGAAAAAATTGTATATTTTTTATTTGATTCTTTTATTTAGTTCTATAGGTTATTCTTTATGGAGCTTAGGATTGACTAAGAAGATAAAAGAAAAGAATAATAGGTTATTAAAGGATATAAATTTATTAGAAAAATTATTGTCTGGGCAGATGTTTTAATATTTCTTTAATAGTCTGGTCTGGTGTTTTTCCAAGAGTATCAATTTTAATGTCGCAATCAATTCTGGAAACTGCATTATAAACTGCTCTTGTCGCATCTTCGCCAAGACTTATTTTTCTATGTTTATCCCTTTCTATACAAATGTCTACTGGCGCCTTTAAGTCAAAAATATAAACATCATAAGGTTTTAATCTATTAATTAAATCAACAATCTGTTCTTTATGATAAAAACAGCCATCAGTCGTAACTGGTTTGTCTTCTTTTAAAAATTTCAAAGCAACAGGCAATAAAACTGTATTTGCATGAATAAAGTTCCTTACATCAATCAAACCATTTTTATCTAGTTTCTTAATTATCCTGTTTTTATCTACAATCTTATCCATAGAAATATAATTACCTTTTAAAATTTTAGTAAGTTTTTTTGATAAAGTAGACTTGCCTATTCCTAAAGGACCACGAATAATAACAAAATAACCCATAGACTTCAATTTGTTAACAGATTAATAAACTTTTTTATTGATACAAAACCACGCATTCCACAATAGTTTCTAAATAATGTATTAAAAAATTCACTTTGATAATAAATATTCCCAGACAGGAATAATCTTTATTTTTTTCTTATCCATTATAATATCTTCTTTTTGGTCTAATGTTAATATTATTCCTTCTTTTAATCTAAACTTAGTCATTGCTTCTAATAAACCTTCTATTTCTCTTTTTTTATTATCTTCATTTAATTCATAGCATGATTGAAACACTTCAGTTATTTTTGTCCCATTTTTTATTACAAAATCACATTCTCTTTTATCAGAATAATAATAGATTTCTTTTCTTCTTCTTCTTAATTCTATAAATATTAAATTTTCTAATAATCTGCCAATATCCTTTGATATCCTAAACCCTAGATTTATTGCTAAAGCGGTATCAATAATATAAAGTTTTTTGCTTGAATATGTTTGTTTCTTTAATGAAAAATAAAATTTATTTATTAAAAATATAAGATAACTATTTTCAAAAAAGTCAAAATAATCTTTTACTGTTGTTGAGCTCCCTAATTGTAAGGTTTTTTTTATGGAATTAAAACTTATATCATTAGAAATATTATTTGCAGCTATGTAAACCAATTCCTTTAATGCTTTTTCATTTGTAAGTTTATATCTTACTATTATATCTCTATAAAGAATATTTTCATATAATGTTTTTAAATATTCAGTGTTTTTAGTTTTTAAATATTCTGGAAAACCCCCAGTTATTAGATATTCTTCAAAATATTTTTTTAATTTTATCTTTCCTGCTGTTAAGTAAAAATCATTGTTTTCAAATTTTATGTTTTTAAAATCTAAAAATTCTTTAAAGGAAAATGGATAAAGAGTTATTGCCAGATATCTTCCAGTCAAATGTGTTCCTAATTCCCTGCTTAGCATTGATGCATTTGATCCTGTAATAAATACTTTTTTTCCTTCATCGTGAATTCTTCTTACAAATCTTTCCCAACCGCTGATATTTTGCATTTCATCAAAATAATAATATTTTTTCTCGCCATAAACTTCAAGAAAAATTTCATCTAGCATTTGAAAATCTTCTAACTTAAATTCAACTAATCTTTCATCATCAAAATTTAAATAATATCCAGGATATTTCTGTTTTATTTGATATAATAAAGTTGATTTGCCAGTTCTTCTTATTCCAGATATTATTATTATGAATGGTGTCTTTATGTAAGAGTCCAGATTTTTGGAAATTTCTCTATCTATAAGAATTTCTTTGTATTGCAATGTTTGTTGGCTAATTACTATCTCCTTAAGGCGTACTTTTTCCATATTATATAAAAGAGGCACATGTTTATAAACATTTCCATTAAGAATAGTAATTTATTATATAAAATCTCCATTACCAATAGTAATTTTTATAATATAATCTCCATTACTAATAGAAACTTAAAAATTAAGTAAATTCAAATATCTTTCTTTGTTTATTAATATTATTTAATAAAATACTCTTTTTCAATAAATTATCAACATTATATCCAAATTTTCTTAAAATTAAATTTTTCCCAAATTCTAACATGATTTTTTTATCATTAAAATAAAATATTTGTGAACTTATAGTTTTCCTTACAGCCTGCCTTACAACAAAAACTCCTAAAGGGGCACTATATTCTGAAGTTACAAACCTTAATAATAATGCAGAAGCTTGTATTTTATTATCTCTTAGATATTCTAGTAAACTTAACCTTGCAGCATAATATCCGCCAACAGTGTTATCTGCATATGTTTTTCTTCCATAATAATTCTCATAATCAGTCATAGTATAAATCTCATGATCTATATTCGGTAGTTGGTCAGGCATTGAACTTTCAAATAATTCATAGCTCCAAGCATCAGGAAATAAAAATATTAGATAATAATTTCCAAAATAATTACCAAATAAAATCCTGTAATTGCTAATTGTATTATAATTTTTTATTTCTTTTATTAAATTTTTACCTAAAATATCATCAGTTGCAGTTATAGACCATCGAGTCGGAACAAGTTTACGATTATACTTAAGCCCAGTAATTCCAATACTTAGAATTTGACTTAATTTATATTCCGGAATTCCAATTTTATTAAGATCAATAATAGCCTCAGCCGATTTCAAATCAGTATCATAATAAACTTTCTCAATTTTCTGATTAACCTTTATATTTTCAGTTGCTTCTATTTTCTTAGCTTCTCCTCCAGGACCAAATGGTAAATGAATATTATCTAAATTTATTTTAGCTTTTAACTTTTTTTCAAGTTCAACCTCAATTGTGCTTGGTTTAAAGCTCATTGCTATTTCTTGTGCCAAATCTAAAAATTTATTGCTGTTTCTAACTTCGAAAATAGAAAAATTTTTTCTTGCATTAATTAAATTGGCTCTTAATTCAATAATTTTATTTATATTGTAATTATTATTGTACCAATGATATGGGTCATCATATTTCCATGCTTCCTCTTTGTTTTCCAAGGGGCTTAATATTCCCACATTTGCTTTATTTAAATCTGCAAATTTGCTACCTACAAAAACAGTTGGAGGAGTATTCCCAGTATATTCTTTGTCTACTAAGTTTAAAGCTTTTATCTTAATATCCTGAATCCACGGGCTTCTAATCTTTAACATAAGTATAGGAATATTTTGAAGTTTATATATTTTTCAAGGAAAATATTGTAAATTTTAACAAATTTATATGTCATTATTTAAACTATATTATATATTATTAATTTCCCAATTGGAATATTTATTCAAGAATTTAAATCAATTATTATAAACTATTTAAAACATATAATTCCAAAGGAAGCGAAGCCCTCTAAAGAACATATAGTAAATCTTTAAAAAGCAAAAAAATAAAATTTCTTTATGGTCTCAGGAGTATTAGTAATTGCATTGTTTAACATTTTAATGGGAATATTAATTTTGGCATTTCCAAACTTTCTAAGATTTATTGTTGGTGCTTATTTTTTGATATCAGGAATTCTTATGTTAATATTTAATGTGTAAAAATTGTATTAATCTGGAAATATTTTCAAGTCACACTTTTAAAGTCTAAATTAAATAAAGTTTAAATGATTAAATATTATTTAGACACTTCAATATTATTAGATTTTTATGAAAAAAGAGGAATAAATAGTGAGATTGCTCTAGTTTTAATAAATAAAATAATAAAATCAGATATACTAGTTATTTATTCAGATCTTCACATTCTTGAATTAAAAAAATTAGGCTATAATCGTTATTTCCACCAGTCTATAGGCGAACAGCAGTGAGCTGACTGGTGGCGTATGAATCGTAAGTAATTTCTATTTGAAAATAAATAAAATAGCGTAGTGTTGATGCTACGCTACTAGAAAACTCATAGAAATAGTGTGAACTTTCTTTCTAATAAAACTTTGTATCAGGAGAAACAATGAAAACAGAAATACCAAGACATAGCAGTTGCGTTGGAGAAGCATGGATGCATGGAATGTTCAAAATAAAATATTGTCACCCAATATTTGATGACGAACAAGTGAGAAGCTACTGCGAAAACTTGTTCCAGAAAGCATGTGAAAAATACGAAATAAAAATAAGTGAATTGGGATTCGATA